>JADMIO012713047.1_pt1 | contig 56782 bp, 42 predicted proteins | sample 8958161 | NCBI WGS metagenome assembly JADMIO01 (sample SAMN16585339, study PRJNA669376) | soil metagenome | isolation source: Crop rotation soil | place: USA: Cullars Rotation, Alabama | collected 2011
GCCGCGACTTCAAGTCACGTGAATTCCAAGCTTCGGATCCCACTGTGCTGGAAAGCGCTCGGCTTCGTGCTCTTGATGATCAACCGCGTGGCGGGGCTCGTCCTGCCGGCGACCTCGAAGTTCTTGATCGACGATGTCGTCGCGAAACACCACAGCGAGTTGCTGTGGCCCCTCGCGCTCGCCGGCGGAGCGGCGACGCTCGTGCAAGCCGCGACCTCGTTCGCGCTTTCGCAAGTGCTCGGCGTGGCCGCGCAAGGTGCGATCAACGAGATGCGCAAGACGGTGCAGCGCCACGTCACGCGTCTGCCCGTGCGTTACTTCGACTCGACGCAGTCGGGCGTGCTCATCTCGCGCATCATGAGCGACGCGGAAGGCATCCGGAACCTGGTCGGCACGGGCATCGTGCAGCTCGTCGGCGGCGTGGTCACCGCGATCGCGGCGCTCTTCGTGCTCTTCTATCTCAATTGGAAGATGACCGCGATCATCCTCGTGGTGCTGGCGGTGTTCGGCGGCGGCATGGCGTACGCGTTCAAATACCTGCGTCCGATCTTCCGCGAGCGCGGCAAGATCAACGCCGAGATCACCGGCCGTCTCGCGCAGTCGTTGGGCGGCATCCGCGTCGTCAAGGCCTACACCGCGGAGCCGAAGGAGCAGGCGATCTTCGCCAGCGGCGTCGACACGTTGTTCGCGAACATCAAGAAGACGATCACGGGGATTTCGAGCACGAGCGCGGCGTCGACCGTGATCCTGGGCGGCATCGGCGCGCTGCTCACCGTGATCGGCGGGAGCTCGATCCTCTCCGGCACCATGACGCTCGGCGACTTCGTGATGTACCTCGTGTTCGTCGCTCTGCTCACCGCGCCGGTGATCGAGATCGCGTCGATCGGAACGCAGATCACCGAAGCGTTCGCTGGTATGGATCGCATCCGCGAGATCATGCGCATGGCGACGGAAGACGAAGGCGACGAGCGGCGCGCCGCGTCCCCCGACCTCCGCGGTCACGTCGCGTTCGATCGCGTGACGTTCGAGTACAACGCCGGGAAGCCGGTCCTCAAGAACATCACGTTCGACGCGCCGGCGGGCACGACGACCGCGCTCGTCGGCTCGAGCGGCGGCGGGAAGAGCACGCTCGTCAGCCTCGTGATGGCGTTCAATCGACCGCTCTCAGGCGTCGTGAGCGTCGACGGGCGCGATCTCACCACGCTCAAGCTGCGCGATTACCGCGCGCAACTCGGCGTGGTGTTGCAGGAGAACTTCCTCTTCGACGGAACCATCGTCGAGAACGTCGCGTTCGCCCGGCCGGACGCGACCCGCGAGGAGATCGAAGCCGCGTGCCGCACCGCGCACTGCGAGGAGTTCGTGAAGGGTTTCGAGAAGGGTTACGACACCGTCGTCGGCGAGCGCGGCATCAAGCTCTCCGGCGGCCAGCGCCAGCGCATCGCGATCGCGCGCGCGCTGCTCGCGAACCCGCGCATCCTGATCCTCGACGAAGCGACGTCGAGCCTCGACAGCGAGAGCGAGGCGATGATCCAGGACGGGCTGCAACGTCTGCGCGAGAGCCGCACGACGTTCGTGATCGCGCATCGTTTGTCGACGATTCGATCGGCGGACCAAATCCTCGTCATCGAGAACGGGGAGATCGTCGAGCGTGGAACGCACTCGGAGTTGCTCGCGAAGAACGGGAGATACCGCGAGCTCTACGACCGGCAGTACCGGTTCGAGCACGAGCGGTTCATCAATCCGGGGGAGGACTTCACTCCCGAGCCGAAGGCGCCGGCCGTGCCGAGGCCTCGCGCGCAGAGCGCGCGAGAGCCGTAAGGGAATCTGGTCCCCTTCATTGTCCTCACGAATCCAACTGCGGACGTGCGCCAGCGCAGCTTTCAATCGGGGCGACGTGTCGGGCGTCCTGTTCGAATGTGAGTTCGATGCCGCGCCGCTGCGACGCGGCGTTCGAACTCGCCTGAATGTCTCGACGCAATCGCGTTCCCGACGGCGTCGAAGGGCCACTCGGCGCGGTTGATTCCGCCTCGACGGGTACGGAGATTCAGATTGGATCGCTGCGGGGGTCGGGGCGGTCGCGTTGTTCCTTGGAAACTAGAGGACAGCGAAGGGAGCCAGATTCCGACTAGCCCTTGCCCTTTCCCTTCCCTTTGCCCTTACCAGTGCCCGAAGCGTCACTCTTCGAGTCGTCGTCGTTCTTCGAATCGTCGCTCGAGTCCGCACCCGAGCCCTTGTCGTTCGATTCGGCATCCTTCTTTTGAGCCTTGTCCTTGCCGGAGCTCTTCACGCCGCCGTTGCTCGAGTTCTTTCCCTCGCCATTGCCCTTGCTCGGATCTCCGGATCCCTGGGGTTCCTCACTCGAGCTGTTGTCGTTGCTCTTCCCCTTCGCGCCTTTGCCGTTGTCAGCCTTGCTCGTGTCGGCAGCGCCGCCGCGGCCCTTCTTGTCGCCGGCGGCATTCTTGCCGCTCGATCCGTTCGCTTTGCCGTCGCTCGGCGCGTTGTTCCTGTCTTTGTTGCCGAGCCCGTTCGATTTGTCGGTCCAGCCTCTGGCCTTGTCGTCGCGCGCGGCGTCGCCTTTCCGCTTGCTCGAGTCGTCCGCCGCCGCGTTGCCGCGTGAGTCTTCGATCGAGTTCGATGCGTTCTTGCTCTTGCTCGCTCCGCGATCCTGCGACTTGCCGCGTTCGTTCGCCGGGGTCGCATCGTCGTCCGTATCGCGGCCGCGATTCGAGTCATTGCCTTTGCTGCGACCGTTCCAGCTCTTCGCGCCGACCTCGCTCGGCGTCGAGCGCGCATCGCCTCCGTGATTCTTCGCGGACCCGTTGCCCTCGTCGTGCCGGTGCGCATTGCCGTGCTCGAACGGCGTGTCGGACTCGAGCTCGACCTTGACCGCTTCTCGCGCGTCGACGCGGAAATGCGCCGGCAACTGTGCGCCCGACTTCCACGCGCCGCTTTCGTACCAGAACCACAACTTGCGCTCGCGGTCGCAGTACACGTTGAACGTCGGATAACGAATGTATGTGAACGTATGGTGCAAACCGTACGCGTGTCCGCGAGGCGACGGTCCGAGCTCGACGACCGGCTGCGAGGCGTGCTCGTACGGCGTGTCGCGCTCGAGCTCGATCGTCACCGCTTCTCCTTCGACGACGTGGTAGTGCGCGGGCAGCACGGCGCCGAACTTCCACTGACCGGCGTCGAACCAGAACCAGAGTTTGCGCTCGCGGTCGCAGTACACGTTGCATGAGGGGTAGTGCACGTACGTGTACTTCGTCACGACGATTACCGGCGAGTGCTCGACCGGTTGCGGCGCAGTGGGCGGTGCGCTGGTGTGGACGTGCGTGGTGTGGCAAGCGCTCGCGAACGCGAGCGACCATGAAGCGAGCAGCGCAGCAGCGCGCGCGGAACGGGGCGAGCTTTCCATGACAACCTCCGGAGTGCTCGGGGGGTTATCGGTGCTCGGGCGATCGGCTCTGAATGCGCGGCAGAAAAGGCCCGGAACGAGTTTCGTCCGCTCTCAGCCGCGCCGCGGAACGCGCGCCACGCGCCGCATCGCTTCGATGGGATAGAGGAGCGGCGGCACCGGCGCGTCGAGCGCGCGCAGGGCGCGAATGCGTTTCACGCACACGATCCACTGAGCGACGATGAGCGCGAGGAACGCAGCGATGAGCGAGCCGGCAGCGTGCTCATATCCCGCCTTCAGCATCCTGCCGCCGGCCATCGCGAAGAAATCGTAGCAGCCGTGCCACAGCGTGGGCTCGACGAGCGCGAGCACGCGCTGGTGCCTCGACGCATCGCTCCGCGAACGCCATGCGAGCGCCAAGCGATGGCCCATGACCGTGCCGTTGAGCGCGTGGGACGGCACCGACGTCAACGCGCGTGCGACGCCGACCGCGACACCGCCGGCGAGGACGTACGACACGTTCTCGATCATCGCGAAACCGAGCGACACCGTCACTGCGTACACGATCCAGTCGAATGGCTCGTCGATCTCGCGATCCCTGCGAGCGAGCCACATGAGTGCGAAGAGCTTCACCGACTCTTCGACGAGCGCGACGCCGACGACCATGCCGACGAGGAGAAGCAGAAGTCCCGGCTCGAACTTCTCGCCGAGCAATGCCCGGTACGTGCCCTGCAATGCCGCTTCGGCGAGGAACGCCGGCACGACCGTGAGCACGCCGACGAAGAGATAGCACAGCACGTTGCGGATCGGCTCTCGACGGCGATCGACGCTCCACACGACGTGCGCGAGCGAGAGCGCGGGACCGACCGCCAGCGCGAGCAGGAGGGGCCAGGCCATGGCGTGGTGATGATCGCACAACCGCGCGCGGCGGACGAATCCACGCTCGTGGCGGAGTCGGTGCGGCGAGCTGCCGCGAGCTCGAGCACGCGGCACGTCGAGCGTCGATCGGAGCTGTGCTCCGCACGCTTCGCGCGGCAGCGCGTTCTCCTTTCGCATGCCCGACTTCTCGCTGTGCGTCGACGAGCTCATGCCGCGGCGCAGGCACTTCGCGATCGCCGAACGAGGAGGGTTCACGCCGCGGTGTTATGCTCACGCCTCTCGATTCGGCGGTCGAACGCGACGGCGAGCTCAGCCGAACGAGCCAAGTCCACTGCAACTCGACCAGAGCGTCGCTCCGTTCAGTACTTCATCACTTCAAGCCATGCGTCATTCACTCACTCCCGCGTTGCTCATGACATTGACCGCTTTCGGTTGCAGTGGATCGCCCGACAAGAAATCGGAGTCGGCGCCGGCGTCCGCGGCGCAGCCGCCGTCGGACAGCACGGCAAAGACCGCCGGCGATGCGACGCCGGCGGCGAAGTCCGCATCGAGCGCGACGAAGGAAGAGGACACATCCTCGTCAACGGCGAAGGCGGCGCCGACCGCGGGTTCGACGGCGAAGTCGGCGGCGGACGCGAGTTCGAGCTCGGCGAACAGCGCGAGCTCGAAACCGACGGCGACCGAGAAGACCGCCCACGCCTCGAACTCGAGCGCAGGCGGCGCCGCTGCGAACTCGGCCTCGACCACGAAGCCGGCGGACTCGGCGGCGAAGACCGCTGACGCGAGCGCGAAGCCGGCGGACTCGTTGCTCGCGCTGAAGACGACGACGCTCGACGGCAAGCCGGTCGATCTCTCGAGCTACAAAGGCAAGGTCGCCCTCGTCGTCAACGTCGCGAGCGAATGCGGTTTCACTCCTCAGTACTCGGGTCTCGAGACTTTGTACGAAGACCTCGCCGACAAAGGCTTCGTCGTCCTCGGCTTCCCGAGCAACGATTTCGGCGGACAGGAGCCGGGCACGCCCGCGGAGATCGAGCACTTCTGCAAGGACAAATATGACGTGCGCTTTCCGATGTTCGCCAAAGTGCAGACGAAAGCCGGCGCCGACCAATCGCCGGTGTACGCCTATTTGAACGCGGCGACCGGCAAGCTGCCGACCTGGAACTTCTGCAAGTACCTCGTCGGCAAGGACGGCAAGGCGATCGCGTTCTATCCGAGCAAGGTGACGCCGAACGATCCGGAATTGAGGAAAGCGATCGAATCGGCGCTGGCGGCGAAGTGAGCTCGCGCGAGTGCTGCGGAGAAGTGCTCCGCACGCACCCGAGCGGTTCCTCGGACTGCGAACGCGTGTCGGTCGCGAGCGCGATCATGCGCATCGGGCCGCGCTCGAAGAGGCGCTAGATCAAACGCCGGAGGTTCAAAGTGACGACGCGCTCCTCCGCGCCGCGTTTGACCTCCACTCGATACTTCGCGCCGTCTTTCTTGAAGAGGTCACGGACCTCGTCGAGCGTGCGACCGGCAGTCGAGCGCTCGTCGATCGCGACGATCTCGTCGCCTTTCGCGAGCCCAGCCTCGGCCGCGGGAGTCCCCGGGGCGACGGATTGGATGACGACGCGTTCGAACGAAGGACCGGAAGCGACGATGAAGAGTCCGCTCATGTCGGCGTCGAAGTGCGTGAACGCGCCGGCGTTCGGCTCGAGATAGAGCCGCTTGTGCGCATAGTCGAACGTCACTTTGCACTGACGCAGGATTTCGCCGCCGAGGAGTCCGTCCTCGTCTTTTCCCGCGAAGACACCCGACGCGTCGCGCGAGAACACTACCGTCGGCTTGGCGATCGTGAGCGCGCCGATTTTCATGTTGTCGAGCCGACCGATATCGCCTTTCGTCTCTCCGCTCGCACCGCCGCCGATCGTGCCGGTGACGACGTGCGGCTGGGACGCGAGCAAGCTCTCCTTCGCGACGAACGGGCTGTACCAGACGACGGTCGTGCGCACGCCGGTATCGACGACGACGCGACAAGGCATCTCAGCGCGGCCGGGCGGCGTCAACTTGGCCTCGGCGACCACGAGGCCGTCGTGGAACGTGATCGGAATCGCCGGCGCGCTGCCGGAATATGCAAACGTCGCCGGGTCGTAGACGCGGAGCTTGCGTCGCGCGTAATCGATCTCGACGACGTGCTGTTGCATGAAGTCGCCGCCGATCAGACCGTCGAGCGATCGACCCTCGTAGGGCTCGACGTGATCGAGAGCGAAGACGCCGAGCTCCGGCGCTTGCAGAAGCACGCCCCCGACGTCGAGCCTCACGTCATGCGTGCTCGTGACACCGACCTTGACGCCCTCTCCCGCGCCGAGTCCGGCGACTTGCGATTCGTCACCGAGCGCGAGGTTCAGGCTCTTGGCGCAATCGCGCGCGATCACGGATCCTCCCGCGCAGCCGGTGTCGAGGATGAACCACCGAGGATCCGAGCCGTTGATGCGCACCTCGACCCAAGGCTTGTTGCTGATGATCTGAAAAGGGATCTCGATTCCGTCGGAGCGTGCATCGTGCGCGGATGCGGACGGAGCAGGCGGAATGACCGAGGGTGAGTTGCAAGCGCACAGTGTGGCGGAGGCGAGCCAAAGCGGAACGACTGCGGATCTCATGGCTTCCTTTCGTGGTTGACACGAGGGATTGGAGCGCAGCTCGGCCGGAGCGACAAGGCGCGGCACCCAACTCGAACAGAGCGCGCGAGAGACCCGCGGAGTCTGCTGTGCAGAACCGGCCCGCGTCCGCAGCAGTGCCGCTTGCGAGTGACGGGACTCACAGTCGACTCAGACCACGCCGTCGAACTGTGAGTCCCGATCATCGCGAAGCGATCGCGCGCTGCGTCCCGCCGAAGCTCAGCTCACGGACCACTCAGTGCAGTCATCGAGTTCTTCAACGCATTGATTCGGACTTGCACCGGCGGAGATACCGGCGGAGTCAGAAGGTTGTGCTGCTCCAGCGGATCGTTCCAGAGGTCGTAGGCTTCCTCTTTCAACTGCGGAGTCTGGCTCGCGTGGTACTTCCGAATGTACTTGTATCGATCATCGCGGATGCCTCGCTCATGGTCCGTCTTGCCGTCATTCGAGCCTGGCGTGTACGCGCCATATGGAAAGAAGTCTTGCACGAAGACCTGAGTGCGATTGCTCGTCGTGGTCGTGGGATGGACGGCCAGCTGCCAGAAGCTCGTTCCATCGAGGATCAGCGACGGAGACAGTTGAGCGCCGGTCATCGCCGCGATCGTCGGCAGGATGTCCACCGTGTGCACGAGTCCGCCGCACGCGAGGCCGTGGTTGTCGACACCTCGACCCCAGACGATCAGCGGCACCTTGATTCCTTGTTCGTAGCAGCTGAATTTGCCGTGACCATTCTGATACGGCGGGGCCAGGAACGGATTCGGCGTCCCGTTGTCGGCGACGATGACGACTACGAGGTTGTCGCGCTTGGCTGGATCCATGCCTAGAACGAGCTGCTGAATCTCACTGTCGACGGACTCGAGCATCCAATCCAGGAACAGCAAATCGTCAGGGCACGGATTGGGCGGCGTGCAGAAGTGTTGGAACTCGCCCTGCTGATAACCCATGTTGTTGATCTGCATTTGCGTCGCCGCGCCCACGCGCGAGAGCGGCGGCACCTGCAAGGGTGCGTGCGGTGAATTGAAGCACACGTATGCGAAGAACGGTTGCGTCTGCTGGTTGATCCAATCGAGGGCGTCCGTACAAGTCCGTTCCGCGGAGTACGTGTTCGTCGGGCAAGGAACGGCGCCTCCGTCGACCTTGGTCTCGCCGAAGTCCGTCGGCGAATCTCTGAGGGAATGCGCGTTGTACCAGTGATAGTGATCGAGATTCGGTCGGACGTTCTCCTCGTTCACGTTGCCCATGTGGCCGTTGAACCAATCGAATTCGAGGCCTTGGGTGGTATTCGTCGGATGCTTCCACGCGATCGGATCGCCGTAACTCTGAATCGCGGGATAACCGATGAGATGCCACTTGCCGAACGCACCGCACTCGTAAACGGGTACGCCTCCGAACCCATCGTGCAGCATCTTCGCCAGACTCGTCTCCAATGGATACGGATAGAGAGTCCCGTCGTTCCAGCCCAGCCCGGTCCTGAATGCATATCGACCCGTCATGATCGTCGCGCGAGCGACGCTGCAGCTGGGTTCGGCGTATGCGTTCGTGAAATGGACGCCTGTGCTCGCCAGCGAATCGATGTAAGGCGTGTGGGACGTGGCGCTGGGAGTGTAGAGCTGGAACTTGTCGACGCCGACGTCGTCGAGCACGATCAGCAGCACGTTCGGCTTGGGATCGAGCGGCGGAGGGTGCTGGTCGTCCGCGCGCCCCGGTGCTCCGATCACGTACAAGGCGCCCGCCAACGCTGCCCATGCATGGACGCGCTTCATGAGATCCTCCTTCGTTGAGGTTGGAATCGTCGTGTTCCGGCGACACGGGGCCGAAACGAACGAGGCAGGGCGCACGTGCGCCGCGGTATCTCGAGCTCTCGACGCCGTGACCAGAGGTGTGGCGAGAGGCGCGCGTGCCCGTTACTCGATTTCGCGGGCGCGCACCGAGAAGAGGCGGAGAGGAGACGCGTGAAGCCGATCCAGCCCGAAGCGGAGTCGAGACAGCGCTTGTGCCCGCGCGATTCGCAAGCAACTCTGACCCGTCGAGCGCCGGTCGGCGCCGCCCGCGCATGGACGACAGATCGACGATCCCGACCGCCCCAGTCGCCGACTCGATCCGGTTCCGCGCCCTATTGCTCGTGATCGTTCTCTTCGTCGCAGCGATGAGGCTGTGGCGATCGCCGTGGAGTGCGTCCGACCTCGCCGTGATTCCCGACAGCATCGAGTACGCGGTGGGGGCGCAGCGACTCGCGACGTTGGGTCACTACGACATCGAGATCGAAGGCGTGGCGTACCCGCCGCGCTATCCGCCGTGGTTTTCAGCGTTGCTCGCGCCCGCGTACGTCGTCGCGCCGAACGAGCTCGGCGCCGGAATCGTCGTCGTCTTCGGGTTGACGTTGAGTGCGGTCGCCGCGGCGTTCGTGATCGGCGGTCGCTTGGCGGGGGACTGGGGCGCGGTCGCGGCGGGGCTCGCGCTCGCGTGCTACGGCGAGTTCCGCCGCGACGCGATGAAGATCATGACCGACGTGCCGGCGTTGGCGTTCGCGCTGTGGGCGTGCGTGATCTACCTAAGGTTGAGACGAGGCGATGGACGCGGCGCGAGCTGGTTGCTCGCCGGCTTCCTGTGCGCAGCCGCGTTTGCGCTGAGGCTCGAGATGCTGGCGCTGTGTGCGCCGTTCGGATTGCTGTTGTTGCGAGAGCGGTTGAAGCGCATCGAGACGCCAGAGCACGGCGCGAACTCGGCCGACGATCGGAGCTCGACGTCGCTCCCGCGCGACGCTCATGAAGCATCGAGGGAACATGGCCAGTCGCGAATCGTTTGGATGCGCGACGTCGCTTTGTTCGCGACACCCGTTCTCGCCGCACTGGTAGCGAGCGCGATCTACAACCGATCCACCTTCGGATCGTGGCGTAGGACCGGATATGACTTTTGGCTGCCCGAGCTGCATGAGGAGATGAGCCAGGTTCTGTCGCCCGAGTTCATCAGTGCGAACCTCATGAAGCTCACTTCGTCGTGGGCTTTGATCGCGATCGGCTTCGGAATCGTGGGCGGATGGCGGCTGTTGGCGCGGAAGGAGCAGAGCGATAGCGCTTGCGGGTCGCATTCGCTGAAGTCGCGCGAGCAAGAATCGATAGAACGCGAAATGACCGGCACGCGAAATCTCGCTCCCGATTCCTCCGCTCACGCGATCGAATCGAGCACCAAGTGCGAACAGTTCGCTTCACGAACTGCGGGCCATGCCCAAGCACCAATGGTGCGCACTTCCGATGCAAGTGCGCTGATGACCTTCTTCCTGCTCGGCGCGATTCCCGGCACGCTCTTCCACCTGTTCTACTTCTACCAGGACTTGCGCTTTCACCTCTTCCCGCTGGCCCTGGTGTGCATCGCCGCCGGCGCGGGAGTCGTCACCTTCGTCGACGAGAACGCGCGCTCGCGCTGCGATGGTGGTTGCCTCTGCTCGCGATCGCCACGATCGCGCTTCCAGCTCGCCCCGCCCCCAAGCCGTATCGACGAATCGTCGCCGAAACGCTCGCACGCGAGACGCCTCCTGACGCAGTGATCGTGACCGCGCTCGAGCCGGCGTATCTCGAGCCGATGTTGCTGAGAGGCACACAGCGCCGGATCGTGCCGTACTCGCGTGCGGTCGAGTACGCGAGCCGACGACCAGCATTGGAGTGGCTGCGCGGCTCGCGACTCTCACACGCCGAAGTCGACGCGAGCTCTCGGCTCAACGCACACGACACGCGCGCGCTCGATCGTTCACCCGTGTGCGCGATCACGGCCGACGAAGCTCCGAATCAATTGGCGAACTGGATCCGCTCCGGCATTCCCGTCGTCCTGGACACGAGCTTCATCCCCAAGGAGTTCGTGGTGGAGCGATTGCTCGGCACCGAGCTCGAACTCTCGCCCAGCGACCGAACGAGCTGGCTATCGCGCTTCGGTCTGCGCCATTGACGGATGTCGAGGCAGAACGCCAAGACCGGCGCCCGAGAACGCGCACGATCGCGTCCGCCAAATCGCCGTGCCAGGGTCGAGGGCGATCGCGACTGCTTCACAGAAGAGACATAACCCGACCGCACCGCTCGCGAGGCTGGTTCTCGCATTGAGTCGCCGCTCTCCACTTGACCCTTCGACAGCGCGTTATGACAATCCGAGCGTCTCCGCGGTCGTCCGCCCCCGCAGACCGCTCTCGAGAGAAGAGTTCATGGCGCGAGCGCACCCGCCTCGAAGCGATGGTGATCGGCCGGCCGAGCCGTCCGACGACGATGCGGATTTTTCGGGAAGCGCCGAATCGCGGGCGAAATCGAGTCCGGATGGCAGCGACGACCCCGCGGCGAAACGATCGCGACCCAACTATTCGGACGCGACCAAGGACGGACGCGCGCAGAGTGGTTCCGGCGACGCCGACTCGATTTCGAGGCGCTGGCGTGCCGGTTCAGATGACTCACGCGATTGGCCCGGACGCGCGCTCCTCGGACGTCGCAATGCGCGAGAAGTGATCTCGCGTCTCACCGACGGCGACCCGCTCGAGATTCGCGCCCGCTGCATCGCGCGCATCGAACATCACGCGCGTTTCATCGACGTGAGGCGGCTCCAGCTGCGCGCCGTCGCGCGCATCGCCCACGCGGCACCGCGTTACAGCGGCGAGCCCGCGCTCGACCCTTGGCTCGAGGAGCGGATCGACGCCGCGATCGAGGATCTCCTCAACGAGGACGCGGAAGAGGACCGCTCGGACATACCCGCCACGGAACCGTGGGACCCGCGCTACGCCTTCGTGTCGGAGACCCTCGGAATCGAGCCGGCCCTAGCGCGCCGAGCCTGCATCGCGTTCAATGACCTCCCGACCGACGTGCGCCGCGCCTACTTCGCCACGGTCGTCGCGAAGAAGACGATCCACCGCTACGTCGCGGAGGGAAACGGCCCGCCGGAGAAGGTGAAGGGGCAGTTGCAGCGCGTGCTGGATGCGATCCGCGCGGCGATCGAGCCGCGCGAGGGCGACGGGGGGAAGGGAGGTTCGTAGGCGATGGCGGCAGAAGCGATTCTCCTCGACCCCGAGTTCGAGGGCCTCTTGCGCGAAGCAGCCGCGCAGCCCGGGTCGTGCTTGCTCAAGGTGCCGAGGCCGAAGACTCTGAAGGGACTCTTCGAGCGGGATGAGCCGATCAGCGAGCACGCGGCGGAACTGTCAAATCTCGAGCGGCACTTGGTGCAGGTCTACAGGTGCGAGATCGCGTGGTTGCTCAGGCAGGCGTGCCTGATCAAGTTGATGGAGGGGGCGAGGAGCCGATTGTGGGTGTGCCGCTACAAGACCGTTGAGCAGGAATACGAACGGTTGTCAATCCCCGAGTTGAGAGAGCGTGTGGCGAATGTAGGGCAAGAGGGGCCGCAGTCGCCCGACTCAACGATTGACCTGCTAGAGATGTGCGCGACAGATCCGCTCGAGGAAAGTCCCACCGTCGCCGAACTGGCCTCGTTGTCATGCCGGCTGGAACCGACGGACGACGCCCGAATATTTGCTGCGATGTACATGGCGCAGAACGGAGCGCCCCGAGCGAGCATGCGACTTCTGATGGAGATCTTGCGTCGTCCCACGACCGAGAGACTCGAGTTGAGCGCTCGCAGCAACCTGGGCTCGGCTTATGGGATCATAGGCGACTTGCCATCCGCGCATCGTTGCTATTCCTGGGTGTGTGCCAAAGATCAGGCCTGTGTCGGCCAGTGGATGAGCAGGCTTTATTTCGGAATTCAACTTGGACTTGACCAAGACGTCCTGGAGTCAGCCCGGACGCTAGACCGTTCTCTTCGGCATGGCCATCCTGCCGTAGAGGAATTCGTCAGAGCGCACATTTGTCTACGAGGAGAGAGTCGGTGGCAGCCCACTCGTGAGAGTTATCACACGCTCAAAAGAGTCGCTTCACACTTTGGACTCGTGGCGGGAAGGATTGCTGATGTTTTCGCGTAGTGTTCGGGTGCTTGTCGCTGGCTATTGCATTCTGCTCTTCATCACAGTGTGCAGGGCGACCTTCGCGTTCGGACAGGGGTCCCAACACCCGCCATCGACTACTGATCCTGCATTTCCGAACAATCAGAACCTCCCTGTTCGACCACCTCCCCAAGCAAAGCCTTTTCCGTAGCTCGCGTTTCATCGTCGATGACTTTCTTCGGATCGTAAGAGCATGCAGACTGGAAAGACTGCTGTACGTCTCTCGGTACTGGCGGGGTTGGCCGCTATTTGTGCGGTATGGCTGTGGGTACAGCTTCACCAGGATGTACGCCAACTCACTGTCTCCTCGGCTAAATCTGATGTTGCGCGCACGACTGATCCCAATGACGTTGCGTCAATCGACGGCGAGAACTCTGATTCGAACGCGCCGTCGAATCGTGCGGCGCTACCAACTCGGACCAAATTAAGCGCAGATGGAGCAACGGATGGATTCGAAGTCACGTGGACGCCATTGCTGCCCACGTGGCTCCAATCAACCTACAGTTGGCCTGACCTGGATTGGAGCGTGCTCAGGGACACAACAAAGACCATAGCCGTGGACAAAGATGGGAGCTTCGAAATCAATGCGCTTGCACCGGAGATCAACACGTGTGGGTCGGTAATCTGGTGCACCCGACCTGGTTTCAGTGCCAAGTCAATTATTCTGGACTTCCCAAATGCTCCCGCACTGCTGCCGGCCACGATTAACCTGGAACCAAGTGGCGACCTTGCTGCTCGTGTTGTCGACATGGAGGGGCGCCCGGTATCGGGCGCGCATGTGACGCAGCTTGTCTATCTGGGTCGAGAGGACCCGAAACTTGGCTCGGGGCGAGAGCTGGAGAGCAAGTTCGTGCTGCGCCGGGATTTGACGACCGGGAACGATGGGCGAGTCAAGCTTTCTAACTTTCCGGTCCTGAATTGGGTTTTTGCCGATCATCAGGGACTCACGTCAAAAGCTTGGGCGGGAACTGCGCCAGCCGAGTTCGAATTGGAGCTGCGCTCTTCATTCACTGTCGGCGGCTACGTCTCGCTCGATTCCGGATCTATTGCCGACGAACGCGCAAGTGTTCGAGCCTGCCTACGCAATGGTGCGGAGTATAGAAGCCTAGGCCGGTACAGAGTGCGCAAAGACGGGAATTGGGGGCCCGCCCAACTGCCTACGTTGCCATGTGAAGCGTTCGAGTTTCAACTTGAAGGCGGCGAGCTCACAAGGCCTCGTGTTGTTATCAAGCCACCGATTGCAGGTGAAACTGTAAGAGTGGATTTTCGGGCGCAGCGAGGTAATCATTTGCCTGTGTGCGTTCTCGACAAGAATGGACGCCCCGTGTCCAAGGCAAATGTCTATGCTCAATGGATGGCGGACGGGCAGTGGGATCAGGTGGATGCCTACACGGACGAACATGGTAATGCTACACTTCGCGGCTTGATTCCGGGCCCAGTCTATTTGAATGTATCCGCACCTGGTTATGTGTTCCAACGGCTCGATGCTATTCAGCTCCAAGCCTCTCGGTCCCAGTGCATCCAGGTGAATTTGGAACGTGCAGCTCTCGTCAGGGGGCGATGCGTGCACGAGACCCAGCCGGTAAGTGAGTTCGTGTTGAGGTGGTGGCATAATGCCCCTGAGGACGGCGGGGAGGTCCGGGTGCGTAACGAACCTACAGGAAGATTTGAGATTCCAGAAGTGCCGCCAGGCGATGTGTTTCTCTTCGCTGCATCAAAGGACTACCCGAAAGGCGAAGTAATCCACATTGTTGCCGACGTCGACCAAGCAGTCGAAGTCGCTCTCGAGCTTCCTGATGCGTTGCGAGGCCACGGCAAGGTCGTCGACGCCATCAGCGGCGAACCAGTCAAGGATGCTCGCATTCAGCTGTTTACAACCTTGGACGGGCGGCAACTCGAGAAATACAACAGCCCTAGCGCAGTTGATGGGAGGGGCGAGTTTCTGGTAGTGGGTCTGGCTCCTGGTTCGAACCTGTTTGATGTCCTTGCCCCCGGCTATGCAAAGCGAACGATTGTGGCCACCGGTAGGTCGGGTGAAACGGTAGAATGCGGATTGATCACGCTGTTTCCCAAGCAGATGATCGAGTGTAAGCTGATGGGCGACAACCCAGCTGAATTTCACAATTTCAGCGGCGAGTTATGGGCAAATCACCCGACGGCGAGAGTGCCGTTTTCGAGTGACGGCGTACTTCGGTTCGAAGCGATGGATCCGGGTAGCTATTCTCTTCGCGTGTACTTTCCAGACAATAAAAGCTATCAACTGTTTCCAGTTTATTTGTCGGCGGGCAAAGACCAATTCCTTAGAGTGCACGTCAATGCTCGCCGAATGCAAATTCATGTTGTGCCATGCGTAGGTCAAGACCTTCCCGGGGATCTTCAGTTGCTCATGACGTCCTTATCTCCCAAGGGTGACCAGGTTAGTCGCTACTATCAGGTCCCATCCACGGGCACAGTGGATGCGATGCGTCTCGAAGGACGAATCGTGCTCACTGCTGTTTCCGAAAAGTCGGTGATCTCAGTTGCTGATTTCGACGTCGGGCCGAGCCTTCCTGATGTCCTCGAGTTTCATCTTCGCGGAACACCAAAGACATTCCGAATTGTTGATCCAGCCGAAAACCCACTGGTCGGCGTGAAACTGACCATGACACGTCCAGAAGATAATACGGGTTGGTTCTGGCAACAGTCCTCAGGTCAGAATGGTGAGGTGACACTAACCGGTGTGGAATTCAGCGATGCTTGGATTAATCTTTCACGTTATCCTGACGCCGTCCAGGCTAGCATAGCTGTGTCTCTGAGTACCACGGGTGCGCCTGTCGATCTCGTATTCAATCCCAATGAGGTGTTGCAAGTATTGACACTGGAGAGGGATGCCGCGATTCCTGGACTTGAGTTAATTGCGCGAGATGGGCGAAGTAGTTTCATTGTGGGTGCAGCATCCAGCAATGAGAACGGGGTGGCGCGTTGGGCATTGGCGAAAGGAAGATTTCGAATCAAGCTTGCACATCCCGGCTACTGGCCCACTGAACAAATCGTTGATGCTGGGCGAGCAGACGAACCTACTCCTTTTCAAGTGCGGCGGCTAGGGGCCATCGAGATCACGGTCATCGATATTCACGAGAATCCCCTCACTGGAATCTCCATTGACTTGTATTCCGAGGAGATGAGCAATTGGGTGTCCATGTGGATTTCTGCTGGTCAAGTCTCGTCGCCGGTCGATGGTCTTAAGACCGATGCCAATGGAATACTGCGATTAAGCGGCCTACCCAACGGGTCATTCAGATGGAACGCAGTCGGGCCAGGCGGGAAGACCGTTGAGGGCAACGTTGTAATCGCACCGGGTGGAACCACCAAGCAAACGATCAAGTTGCCTTAGAGTTTCTAACAGGATGATGGAGTCAATCGCCTGAGATCCGCCGGTGTTGCCGTCAGCCTTTGAGATCCCCACTGCTCGACATGGCAATTTCAGCCGTCGACGACAAACTCTGGGAGATCGTGTCACCGCTGATTCCGCCGCCTCCGAAGCGTCGCACACGACACGCGGGCAGGAAGCGCGTGGATTATCTCACAGCTCTGAATGGGATCTCTTCTTGCTCTGCTCGGATACGCCGTGGAAGTTGCTGCCGCAAGAACTGGGCTTCGAGTACGGCATGACGTGCTGGCGACGACTTCGCGATTGGCAGGAGGCTGGAGTCTGGCAGGAGCTCCATCGAGTGCTCATGGAGCAACTGCATCAAGCAAATCAGATCGGCTGGGAGCGAGTAGCGGTCGACTCGTCTCACGTCCGAGCGGCCGAGCTACGCCGGTTTCGAATGCAAGTCGGCGATGTCCGAACGAGCTCGGGGTTCCATCAGCAGAGACGGCTTCGGGTTCGCTTTGAGCGTCGCGCAGATATTCACGAGGACTTCCTTTATCTTGCCGAGTCGCTCATCTGTTGGAAAGTCTTCAAGAGATCATCCTATTAGGGACTCTTAGCTCTGACGCCATCGTATGCGATCAGAGTGCACTCGTGGCATCGATGTCATTGTCGACGCGCTTCGTGCGCGGCCTCGGTCCGTACGCGGCGATCCGACCACGAACGCGCTGCACCTGACTCAAATCGTGAAGTACTTCGCGCTCGGGTGGTGGCACACGATCGCCGACGTCGACTGCTCCGGCCAGAGCTGGTATTCCTCGCTCATCTCGATGCCGATCTTCTTCGCGCCGAGCAATTCGAGCAGGATCGCTTGGTCTTCCATGTTGGGGCACGCTGGATAGCCGAAGCTGAAGCGGCTGCCGCGGTAGCCTTGCTTGAAGAGGTCCTTCATCTCGCGCGCGTCGTCGCGGGCGACGCCGAGCTCGCCGCGGATTTGGCGGTGGATGTATTCGGCGAGGCCTTCGGCGGTCTCGACCGAGAGGCCGTGCAAGTGCAAATAGTCCTGGTAGCGGTCGGCGGCGAACCACTCGCGTGAAACGTCGCTCGCGCGTTGGCCTACGGTCACCACCTGCAACGCGACCACGTCGGGTTTGCCGTCGTGCACGTGGAAGAAGTCCGTGATGCAGCGGTGCTGTTTGTCGGTTTGCCGCGGGAACGTGAAGCGGGCTACTTCACGGCTCTCGTCCTTCGGGTCGAGCAGCACCAGCGTGTTGCCCTCGGGGATGCAGCGCCAATAGCCGTAGGCGGCTCGCGGCTGCAGGATCTTTTCCTGAGCGCATTGTTTGGCGAGCGCGTGGTAGATCGGCTTCACGTGCTCCGCGACGAACTTCTTGTAGGGAGCGATCGCTTTGCCCTTGCGGCGATAACCCCACTGGAACTGGAAGAGCGTGGTTTCATTGATATAAGGCATCACGCTCTGCAGGTTGATTTGCTCGACGATCCGCGGGCCGAGGAACGGGGCTTCGGGATAAGCGATGTCGCGCGGGAGCTCGGTCTTCTTGCTCCAGGCTCTGCTCGACATCGGCGCGGGGCGCTCGGTGCGGCTCGGTGCGGACGAGGCGACGGCGCCGACGAGGTGGCCGACGTGCTGGGCGGTGTCGTGCTTGCGTGCTGCAGCGGTTCTCTCGATGGGGTCGGCGATCGTCGAGGTCGATTCGGCGGCGATCGATGGTGCGAGTCGCTCGGAGGCGCGATCGGCTTGCGTCGGGGCGACCGGGCGATTCGGCTCCTCGCTGGCGAGCTTGCGGCCGTTGGACTCGGCGGCGAGCTCTGGAGTCGCGGCCGTCTTCGCGCGCTTGCCGCTCGCTCGCGCTTCGGGCTTCGCTTCGCCGGCGACGATTCGGCCCATCACCGCGAGGCCTTCGAACGCGTCCTCGGCGTAATAGAGCGGACCCTCGTAAATGCGCCGGCAGTCGTCCTCGACATAACTGCGCGTCAACGCGGCCCCGCCCAGGATCACCGGTATCGACACGCCGCGCCGATTCATCTCCTCCAGATTCTCCTTCATGATCACGGTGCTCTTCACGAGCAGGCCGCTCATGCCGATCGCGTGCGGCTTGGCTTCGTGCGCGACCTCGAGGATGTGTTGGATCGGCTGCTTGATGCCGAGGTTGTAAACGGTGTAGCCGTTGTTCGTGAGGATGATGTCGACCAGGTTCTTCCCGATGTCGTGCACGTCGCCGCGCACGGTCGCGAGCACGATCTTGCCGCGCGATTCGCCTTCGATCCGCTCCATGAACGGCTCGAGGTGCGCGACGGCGGCCTTCATCGTCTCGGCGGACTGCAACACGAACGGGAGCTGCATCTCGCCGCGGCCGAACAAGTCGCCGACCACCGCCATTCCGGCGAGCAAGTCGACGTTGATGATCTCGAGCGGCTTTTTCGTTTGCCGCGCGAGCTCGAGGTCCTCGATCAATCCGGGCTTCTCGCCTTCGACGATGCGCCACTTCAAGCGCTCGAACACGTCGGCGGGCACCTCGCGCTCGGCTTTCTTCTTCGCCTCGACGCCCTCGAAGAGCCTCAGGAACTCTTGCAGCGGGTCGTAGCCCTCGCGCCTTCGATCGAAGATCAAATCCTCGGCGACCTCGCGCGCTCGTGCATCGATGCGATGCAGAGGTTCGATTCGCGCCGAGTGCAGAATCGCGGCCGTCAAGCCGGCTTCCGTCGCATGGTGCAAGTACACCGAGTTCAAGACGTGACGTGCGGCCGGATTCAAACCGAACGAAATGTTCGAGAGGCCGAGCAACAATCCGACGCCCGGCAGCTCCGCGCGCACGCGGCGAATTCCTTCGAGCGTTTCGAGGCCGAGCCTTCGATCGTCCTCGTTCCCCGTGCAGATCGTGAACGTCAAGACGTCGAACAGGAGATCCTCCGGCCGCAGACCGAAGTCCTCCGTGCAGATCGTGAAAATGCGCTTGGCGATGCGCACCTTCTCGTCCGCGGTTTTCGCCATGCCCTTCTCGTCGATCGTGAGCGCGATCACCGCCGAGCCGTGCTCCTTCGCCATCGGCAGCACTTTCTCGCAGCGCTCGAGCCCGTCCTCGAGGTTGATCGAGTTGATGATCGAGCGACCGCCGCAGAGTTTCAGCGCGGCGTCGAGCACCGGCGCCTCCGTGCTGTCGATCATCAGCGGGCACGGCACCTCCGATCGATAGCGCGTGATCACTTTCGTCATGTCCGCGACTTCATCGCGGCCCACGTAAGCGGTGCAAACGTCGAGCACGTGGCTGCCGTCGCGGACTTGCTCGCGTCCCATCGCGACCATCGCATCGACGTCGCCGCTCAACAAATGCTGCTTGAACGCGCGGCTTCCATTCGAGTTCGAGCGCTCGCCCACGAACAAAATCGAGTTGTCCTGCACGAGCGGAACCGCCGAATAAATGCTCGTCACCTGTGCGACGTGCGCGGGCTTGCGCGGTTTCGGAGCGCGAGCACCGATGCGCCGCGCCACCGCGGCGAGGTGCGCGGGAGTCGTGCCGCAGCAACCGCCGACGACGTTCATGCCGTCCTCGTCGACGAAGCGCTCGAGCCAATCGGCGAGCTCCTCGGGCGTCAGCGGATAAAACGGTTTGCCGTCGACGAGCTGAGGCAAACCGGCATTCGGATACACCATCACGCGCTTGCGACACGTTTGGCCGAGCAAGCGCACGTGCTCGCCCATCTCGCGCGGACCCGTCGCGCAGTTGATGCCGAGCACGTCGATCGGGTAGGGATCCAGGAGCGCGATGGCCGCCGCCATCTCGGTGCCGACGAGCATCGTGCCGGTCACTTCCATCGTCACGCTGACGAAGATCGGCACGTCGACGGACGCTTCGGCGCGCGCGCGCAGGACGCCGTTCAGCGCGGCTTTGATCTGCAGCGGGTCCTGGCACGTCTCGATCAGAAAGCCGTCGACGCCGCCTTCGATGAGGCCGACGGCTTGCTCGTGATACGACGCCCTGAGCGTGTCATAGGTCGCGTGACCGAGCGTCGCGAGCTTCGTCCCCGGACCCATCGAGCCCAACGCGAAGCGCGGCTTGTCGCTCGTCGAAAGCTTGTCGCAGGCGGCGCGCGCGTTCCGACCCGCGGCGCGATTGATCTCGCGCGCGCGATCGGCGATGCCGAACTCGGCGAGCACGTGCGGCATCGCTCCGAACGTGTTCGTCTCGACGATGTCGCAGCCGGCTTCGAGGTACGCCTCGTGGATCTTCTCGATGACCTCCGGCCGCGTCACGCTGATGAAGTCGACGCAGTTTTCGTGGCCGTGGTAATCCGCCGCGAGGTCGAGGTTCGCGGCGTGGATCTGCGTGCCCATCGCGCCGTCGAGCACGAGCACGCGCTGCGCCATTACGGCGCGCAGGTCGGCACCGTGCGCTTCCCCGCGCTTCGACGGCGCGCTCTTGCGGCGACCGCTCACGGCTTCTCCCTCGCCGGTCGCACTCCGCTCGCGACGAGCGTCATGAAATGCGGCGGCTGCGGATCGCGCGCTGCGCGCTGGATGAACACGCGCTCGAAACCGGCCTCCGAGAGCAGCGACTCGAGCGCTGCTTCCGTGAAGCCGAGGTGGACGTGCTGCAGTTGATCGCGCACCCACTCTTCGGTGTGCGCCAAGAGATCGATCACGAGCAATCGACCGGCGGGCACCAAGATGCGGCGCGCTTCCGCGAGCGCACGTTCCGGCACGCGCGCGTGGTGCAGCGCTTGGCTCAAGACCACGACGTCGAAGCTCGAGTCGGGCAGCGGCAAGTCCTCGATGTCGGCTTCGACCGTCTCGATGTTGTCGATGCCTTTCTTCGCCGCACGCGCGCGCAGCTGGTTCAACATCTCGGAGCTGATGTCGACCGCGGTGACGTGTTGCGCGACCTCGGCCAGCATCAGCGTGAGCAGGCCGTCGCCGATGCCGAGGTCGGCATAGCGCGCGCGCGGCGCGAGCTGCACCAGCGCGCGCGCGAGTCCTTCCCACGTGCGACCCGGTAGCACTTGCTCGCCGAACGCCGCCGCAACGCGGTCGAAGTAGGCGCGCGACTCCTGCTTGCGCCGCTCGCGCAACGCGTCGAGCCCGGCGAGGTCCGCCGCGAACTCGGGGCTGGCGCGATTCTCGGCCAGCACGCCTTCCCACAGCCCGGCCGCCGGACCGGGCGCGATGTGGAACAAGCTCCGCCGGCCGTGACGGCGGTCGACGACCATTCCGACTTCCTTCAAGAGCGCGAGGTGCGTCGACACGCGGCTCTGCCCCATGTTGAGGATCTCCATGAGGTCGGTGCCGGAGAGCTCTTCCTGCGCCAGGAGATGCAAGATCCTGAGGCGCGTCTCGTCGGCCAAGGCCTTCAACAGGCGGGAGGTGCTGGTAAGACCAATCATGATATCGACATGGGATGATATCACTGGTTCGACAAGCGGTCACGGGTATCCGGACCCGTTGGTTGGGGCGCGCGCGGCGAGCGGGCGGAATGTCGGCGGTCCACCGGACACCGCAGGGCCGGCCGGAAGTCGAAGCTTCCTGCGCCCTGCGCGGGATCGCTCCTCCGCGCGACTTGCGGTCGCCGGCCGGTCCTCGACCCCCGCCGCCGGCCGCTCGAACCCGTCCGCGTCTCAGGCTTTCCGCGCGACCGGTCGATACGTGTTCACCCGCACAGACCCCGCGCGGGTTTTCCACCTCGGCCGTGACGCGGCTCGCCGCCATTCCCCGCTCGCCACCTGATGGAACCGCAGAAGGACCTGAAGACCTGGACGCTCTCCTTGGCTTGCAATCGTTTGGCGAGCCACGCGACGGCGATCAGCGACAAGCAGCGCGAGGTCGACGCGGAGCGGGTGTACGAAGTCAATCAGCTCGTGACGCGCGCGCTCGAGATCCTCGAGCGCGACGAGGAGCAGCCGCCGAGCGTGGCGCCTTCGAAGCCCGCGTCGAAAGGCGGCATCTCGAGCTTTTTGTCGAAGATGCTCGGCGCGGGCGAATCGAGCTCGGAGCCGTTGCAGATGAATCGCCGCGCGGACGACAAGCCGCCGAGCGACAAGCACACGCTCGCGCTGCGCGTGTACGGACAGTTCCTGCCCGCGCCCGACCTGATCGGTTTCCTGAGCACGTACCACCGCACCGGCATCTTGGAAGTCGAGGCGCCGGGCGAGCTCTTCCTCGTCGAGTTCCAAGACGGCGACATCGTGCACGCGCAGAGCAATCACATGCCGCCGGGCCAACGGCTCGGCGACATCTTGATCGCGAAGGGGCACATCGAACGCGATGCGCTCGAAACCGTGCGCCGCGACAATCCCGGTCGAAGGTTGGGGGAGCTTCTGCTCGCGTTCGGTCTCGTCGGCAAGGATCAGCTGCTCGCCGCGCTGCAGACGCAGATCCAGCTCCTCTTCAACCGCATGTTCGAAGCGCCCACGTCGCGCTTCACGTTTTGGAGCGGACCACCGCTGAAGGCCGACGAGAAGGTGCGCCTGAACGCGACGTCGTTGCTGCTCGAAGGAGCGCGCGCGTCCGACGAAGCGAAGTGGTTCTGGACGACGGACGGCTGACGAGTCGGCGCACGGCGCGGCGTCGGACGCTGTGCGTCGAACGATCGAGGTCGACGCAAGTCGCGAGCGAGCGCTCTCAGTGCTTCGCCTTGGCGCGCTCGTTCAGCTTCGCTTCGCCTTGGATGAGCTCCGCGAGCGGAGGGACACCCATCGCTTGCCGCTCCGCGTCGGTCGTGCGCACGTCGTAGGGGTACAAGCGCCAGCCGCGCAACACGGGCTCGTACACGTACTGCGTGCCGTAGCGTTGAGCCATGCCCATGCGCACGAGTTGCTTGTCGATCGCTTCGGCGCCGACGCGACGCGCGCGCGTGTCGCCGAGCTCGGCCGACTTCATCGCGAGCTGTTCGGAGAGCTTGAGGATGTCGACGTCGTCCGTCTCGACGAGGACGAGCGCGGCCTCGAAGTAATCCTCCGCGCTCTTCAGCTGTCCGTCCTCGTAGAGCTTCTTCACTTTCGCCGCGCGCTCGTTCTGACGCTTGATCGCGGCGTCGTCGTGCGGAGCGCCGGCGTGGCGTTGGATGTCGGAGCGGAACTCGGAGTAGACGCCGGAGATCCCGTGCGGCGATGAGCACGAGAGCGCCAGCGCGGACAGCATCCAAACGAAAGGAAAAGTGCGCATCAGCGACCTGCTCGGGTGTGCGAAAGGGCGCGTATCGTACTGGCGCGAGCAGCGCCGGCGTCGAACCGATTCGATGGAACCGTTCCGCGCGCCGTCGCGCGCGGCGCTGCGACGCGGTCACCGCAGCTGGACGAGCAGCGCTCCGCCGAGGCTGTGCTCCGCGAAGCTCGTCACGCCGAGTCGCCGTCCATCCGGACCGCGCAACCATTCTTCCACGCGCGGCCGCAGCACTGGTTTCTGTTGAGCGTTGCCCCAGCCGCGACCCGTGATCACGAGCACTTCGCCGACGCGGCGTTGCCGACACGCGTGGAGCTCGCGCGCCAGATGTCGCAACGCATCCGCGGGCTTCTTGCCGTGCAAATCGATTTCGAACTCGGGCGGGGGCGGCTCGCGGCGGCGTGACACACGGCCATTTTAAGTACTTCGTACCCCGGCGCAGGTCCGATTGCCGTAAGCTGGTCTCGACTTTCCCGGAGAGTGAGAGGTCCGGGAAGGCCGCGCCGAGTGGCACGGCTTCGACGATGAAAACGCATGCGAGGCCGGATCACCGGCTCCTTTCGAGGAAACCCCCGATGAAGAACTTCATTCTCTGTGTCGCCCTGGTCGGTTGCGCGTTGGCGTGCAAGTCCGACAAGAACGCGTCGGTCTCCGATCCGGCTTCGGCCAACATGCCGAAGGCCGAGTGCTCCTCGAAGTCCGGCTGCTGCCAAGACAAGGCGGAATGCTCGGGCGCGAAGGCGGATTGCCAGAAGACCTGCCCGGCGATGAAGGACAAGCCGCAAGGCTGATCGAGTCCGCAACGTTCAACGAAACACGGCCGAATCGGACGAACCGGTTCGGCCGCGTTGTTGGTTGCGGCGGGATCGCGCGAGGCGGTTCGGCGCCGTCGAGCGGATGTTCCTCGCCGCCGATCCGCGCGCGAGATCGACGTCGCGATGCGCCGAGGTGTCCGCCTGCGATTCGACGGGAGCTCGCTCTCCCTCGTCCGAGCGCGGACTGCGACGCCTCACTTCTTCGGGTGCGTGACTTGGATCGCGTGCACCGCGAAGAACAACGCGGAGTTCGGCGGGATCATGCCCGGCACGCCTTCGGCGCCGTAGCCGAGCTCGGCCGGAACCGTGATGCGGCGCTCACCTTGCGCTTGGATGCCGAGCAATCCGTCGTTCCAGCCTTTGAGCGGCGCCGAGCCGATCACGACCTTCACCGGCGCGCCGCGGTCGGTCGTCGCGTCCACGCGCGTCCCGTCCTCGAGCCACAGCGTGTAGTCGAACAGCACTTCGTCGCCGTTCACCGCCGCGGGGCCTCGGCCGAGGAACGTGTCCTCGTACTTCACGCCTGAAGTCGTCGTCACCTCGCCGCGCGCGACGGCATTCGGCTCGGCCGGAACGGAGAGATCCGCGCACGCGCCGCACAACACGGCCGCGACGGCGGCGATCGACGAGCGAGTGCGAGCGAGCTTCATCGTCCGACTCCCGCCACCTCGACGTCGAACACGAGCGTGGCATCGGCCGGAATGCCTGCGCCGGGCAGTCCCGCTTTGCCGTAGGCGAGCGCGGGCGGAACCGTGATCGTCGCTTTCGAACCGGCTCTCAGTCCTTCGAGGCCGCGCGCCAAACCGGGCACGACCCGCGGTGCATCCGCGGCGCCGAGCTCGATCCGACAGCGCTCGTTCCAATTCGAAGTCGACGCGAACGGCGTCTCCGAGTCCTTCACGCGTGCGACGTAATCGAGCGTCACCTCGTCGCCGATGCGCGCTCCGCGTCCGCGTCCTTCTTCGCGGATCACGACCGTGCAGCCGTCGCCCTTGTCGATCGTGATCGGCTCCGTGCGCGGCGTGGCGGCGGTGACGCTCGACTCGGTCGCCGCCGCGGGCGCGTCGAGATGTTTGCTCTCGCCGCTCTCGTCCTTGGACGCGCCGCCGCACGCGCCGAGCACGCCGCACGCGGCGAGCAGGAGATGGACGGCGAGGACCTTCATGCGCTCGAGATCGCGCGGCGCTCGCGCGACGTCGAGCAGCGTATCGCGCTTCTTCGGAAGAGCAAAGCGCGACTCGGCGCCTCCGGCTCGAGGAGGATCGACTTCGCCGCGAGCAGCGTGGACGGGCCGTTCGCGCAAGGAAGTTCTGCTAGCCAACGCCGCCGGTCCCGCCGTGGTTGTCGCCTTCGCCGCCGTGACCGCCCTGGACCGTGAACTCGCACAACGCAATGCCTGAGCGCGTCTCGCGGATCCCGATGCCGCCGCGCTGCCGTTGTGGTTCGTCCGCGGATCGTCGCCGCCGCTTCACCGAGCACGGTGCAAGCGACGAGCGCGACGTGCGGGCTCGAATGCGCGCAGTGCGCGTGGCCGACGTAGAGCTCAGTCCATCGCCGCGCGGCAGTGAGACGTTTCAGCTCGTCGCGATTCGCGGCCGCGCGCTCAGGCCAAGGTCGACGCGATGCACGCGACGTCGACGATGTCGTCGGCCTTGCAACCGCGCGAGAGATCCATGAACGGATGCTCGAGGCCCTGCACGAGCGGACCGAGCGCGGTCGCGCCGGCCAATCGCTCGACGAGCTTGTATCCGATGTTGCCCGCGTCGAGGTCGGGGAAGATCAGGACATTGGCGCGGCCGCCGACGGGCGACTTCGGCGCCTTGCGATCGGCGACCTGCGGCACGATCGCGGCGTCGAGCTGCAGCTCGCCGTCGCACGTGAGATCCGGCGCGCGCGCTTTGAGGAGCTCGGTCGCGCGCTTCATCTTGTCGACGTGCGGATGATCGGCCGAGCCCTTCGTCGAGAACGAGAGCAGCGCGACGCGCGGCGCTTCGCCGGCGAGGCGGCGGTGGCTTTCCGCCGAAGCGAGCGCGATGTCGACGAGCTGTTCCGCAGTCGGATCGGGGACGACGCCGCAGTCGGCGAACGTGAGCGCGCGATCCTTCAAGATCATGAGGAAGCACGACGAGAGCGTCTTGATGCCGCGCGCGAGACCGACGACTTGCAACCCGGCGCGCAGGACGTCGGCGGTCGCGGCTTCGCTGCCCGACACTCCGCCGTGGCAATCGCCGCTGCGCACGAGGAACGCGCCGAAGACGAGCGGATCTTGCGCGCGCTTTTGCGCCTCTTCGATCGTCATGCCCTTCGACTTGCGCAGCTCGTAGAGCTCCTCGGCGAACTTCTTCACGCGCGCGTCGCGCGCGATGTGCACGACCTCGACGCCGGCGGGAGCGGAACCCATCTTGCCGGCGTCGACGAGCACCGGAACGCACAGCTTTTGCGCCGCGAGAGTCGCCGCCGCTTGACGCACGCGCTGGTCTTGCGATTCCGGCAGGACGATGCGCTTCTGAAGTCGCCGCGACTTCTCGCGCAGCTCGAGGAGGATGTTCATCGCGATCGACTCATTGCTCGGGCGTGCGCGCAAGAACGTCGTCGGGGACGTCGAGCATCATCCGCAACACCGCGAGGCCGTGCGTCTTGCCTTGCGCGTCCGTGCGCAGCGATGCCGAGCCTCCGCCCCCCAAGCTGTCGCTCAAGATGAAGTTCAAGAGGCGCAGATTGTCCGCTTCGTAGCGCTTCACCGGGCCGAAGTTGATCGCAGACATGTGCTTCTTCACGCGCTCGGCGTCGAGCTGCTTCTTCAAGAATGCGTACGCGGCATCCGAGCGCGCCATCACGCCGACGTTCGAGCCTTCGCCTTTGTCCCCGGAGCGCGCGGTTGCTATGCGCGAAAGAGGGACGAGCGTCATCGCGCGCTCCTCTTCATTCGAACGGGCCGCGCGGTTGCTATGCGCGAAAGAGGGACGAGCGTCATCGCGCGCTCCTCTTCATTCGAACGGGCCGCGCGGTTGCTATGCGCGAAAGAGGGACGAGCGTCATCGCGCGCTCGGATCGAATCGCACGCGCCGTCACTTCTTCCCTCCCGACGTCACGACGCTCACCTTGCTCGCGATCTTCTCCTTGCGCACGAGCGCGGGCCAGAAGCCGATGATCTCGGTCGCTTTCGGTCGTCCGCCGGCGAACCCGGTCACGCCGGGCGGACCGCTGGTCACGAGCGGCACGAGCTCCATGCCGAAGCGATCGACCTTCTTCTGGTCGTGACCCTTGACTCCCATGCGCAGCACGATCTCGGACGGCTCGCTCGCGTTCGCGCCGGCGATGCCCGAGTGACACACGTTCGCGCCGAGGTACTCGACGAGCTTGTCTTCCGGTGCGTACTCGCAGCCGTCCATCGCCAAGCGCTTCCACACGATCTCGCTGCAGAGCTTCGCTTTCTCGAGCGCGTCGGGACCGCTGATCGTGAGCTGACCGAGCGCTTTCCAGCCGTTTTCGTAGGAGATCGAGACCTTGTACGTGTCGGTCGGCTTCGCGCCGCGCACGCCTCGGACACGCACGCGATCCTTGCCGTCTTGCTCGAGCGTGAAGCTGGTGAAGTCGGCGCTCACGTCGGGCCCGAGATAGGCGCGCGGATCGCCCATCTCGTACGCGAGCTGATGCGCGACCGCGCTCGTGTTGATCACTCCGCCGGTGCCCGCGTGCTTCGTGATCGCGAAGTTGCCGTCGCGCTCGGCTTCGATGATCGGATAACCGATGCGCGCCATGTCGGGCACTTGGCGCCAGTCGGTGTAGTTGCCGCCGGTGCACTGCGCGCCGCATTCGACGATATGACCCGCGACGGTGCCGGCGGCGAGCAAGTCGTAGTCGGTCTTCTTCCAACCGAACTCGTGGATCAACGGGCCGAGCACGAGACCCGGATCGGTGCCGCGGCCCGTGATCACGATCTGTGCGCCGCGGTCGAGCGCTTCGGCGATCGGAAACGCGGACATGTAGACGTTCGCGCTCGTGACGCGGTCGCGCACGGTCGAGAGCGGCTCGCCCGTGTCCATGTTGCGGAACTCCTCGCCGCTCGCCATGAGCTCGTCGAGGCGCGCGAAGATGTCGTCGCCCTCGACGATGCCGATGCCGACGCCTTTGTAGCCGTGCTTGTCGACGACCTTCATCACGGCGCGCATGCAGGCTTGCGGGTTCACGCCGCCGGCGTTGGCGACGACCTTGATGTTCTTCGCGACGAGCTCGGGCAGGATGCGATCGATCAGCTCGACGAAGTCGGTCGCGTAACCCGTCTCGGGATTCCGCGAGCGCAGCTTCTGCATGATGCTCATCGTGACCTCGGCCAAGTAGTCGAGCGTCAAGTAGTCGAGCGGCCCTTCGTTCACGAGTCGCACCGGACCGAGGATCGAATCGCCCCAGAAACCTTGGCCGTTGGCGACGAGGACTTTGCTCTTCGTGGGCATGGATGGGGGGCGACGAGCGATGGGGGCGGACAGTGTAGTGAACGTCTGCGTCGGGGCAATCGCTCGGCGAAGCTCGAGCGCGGTCCGAGGCGCTGTGCGGTCGGTCGATCGATCGTCACGACAATTCGGGATGCCGGTTGACGATCCATGCTTCGACGAGCTCCAGCAATCGGCCGACCCGCTCGATGATCTCGTTCACTTCGAGCGGGTTGACTACACCGGCCCGCTCGGACGAGATCACGTTCCGCTTGCGCCGGCAGAGTTAGAAGTACTCCTCGAACGGTGTGGCGCGGACCGAGCGCGATCTCGAGCGCGCGAAAGGTCGTCTCGTGCGCGCCTTCGCCTCGGGCGCGATAGCCGGCGCAAGCGACGGACATCATGGCCGCGATCAGGGCGGCTTCGTACGCCATGCCGAAGCGATCGTCGTTGGACACCTCGGTCGACGAAGCGTCGCGAAGACTGCGTCGATCGCTCTACGGAACGCGGCGAGCTCGCGCCGACTCGTGCGGTGCGCGACGACGAGGTGCTCGTCCGCCAGTCTTCTCCAAGGGTTCGCCACCACCCATCACCATCAACTTCTCTCCGCTGACCAACGCGGTGACGAAGTGGTCGCGCCTTCTTCTCTTTTTTTCGAACTCCGCGGGCGTCCACAGCTGTGTGTTGATCGGCCGTCCGAGCTTGTGCTCCGCTCGGCTCAGGTCGCTCGCGAGATCGAACAAGCCCACCTCGCCGATGACACCGAGATCGACATCGCTCGTCGATCGTTCCTCGGCGCGAGCTACCGACCCGAACACGAACGCCGCTGAGATTCGGTTCGCGTGCGGCCGGAGTGCATCGCGCAAGAGATCCACCAGTCCCACCGTCTTCACGATGATGCCGGAGAGCTCCGCGAAGTACGGGCAGCGACGGTCGGCTTGGTAGTAGACCCGATTGCCTTCCTGCTTGCGGTGCAGGATGCCGGCTTTCACCAAGCCCGCGAGCGCGCCTTGGAGGCTCGACGGCGTGCGATCGAGGAAGCGCGCGAGGTCGCTCAAGTACCACCAGCGATCGGGCTGCATCAACGTCGCGGCGAGCACCGATTGCACCGGTCGCGTGAGCAGCGGGTCGAGCGGATTGGACTTACGCACAACGCGTAAGATCGTGCGCGAAACGCGTAAGTCGACAAGCGTCGAACGCGGCAGCCGTGGCGCTCAGCTCAACGCTTGCGCGAGCATCCGATGGAAGTGGTGCACGCCTCGCTCGCGCGCCGGCGAATAGCGGCCGCGCTCGTACAAGCGCGATCGAACACCGCGCTGCACGGCTTCGACGGCGGCTTCGTCCTCGCGCTCGACGCGGTCGAGGCCCGAACCGGCGCCGAGATCGAGCCTCTCCTCGTCGCACACGTACGTGAGGAAGGAGACGCGCGTCTCGTCGATCGCCGTCGGCCGCACGACGTTGATCGACAATCCCCACGGGTAGAAGTTCAGCATCGAGTTGGGCCACAGCCACCAGTAGTAAGCTGCGACCGGTTTCGCTCCGTCGCGCGACTCGAACGCGCTCTCGCGATCGCGAGCGAGCGCGATCTGCACGCTCGAGCGGGGGAAGAGCTCGATCGCGTACTCGCTCCAATCGATGGACGCGTTCAGCGCGGCGTGCAGGTAGGGGATGTGGAAGCCTTCGAGGTAGTTGTCGCAGTACAGCGCCCAATTCGCGCGCACCGTGTACTCGCGCGAGCGCGACGCATCGAACGCGAGCGCGTCGAACGGGAACCAGCTCATGCGCCGCGCGAGATCGCCGGCGAGCTCGTCGAACGCGTGCGACGGGTGCAAGCTCGCGAACAGGAAGCCGTGCAGCGATTCCAGCGGAATCTGCGCGAGATCGTCGCGAGCACTCGGAAAATCGCGGGCGCCCTCGAACTCCGGAGCGCTCTTCAGCTTGCCGTCGAGCTCGAACTTCCGGCCGTGGTAGGCGCACGTGAGCACCGACTTGCGCGCCGCCTCGCACTGCACGAGGTTGCCGCGGTGCGTGCACACGTTCGACAAAGAGCGCAGCTTTCCCTTGGCATCGCGCGCGAGAAGGAGCGGCTCGTCGAGACAGCCTTCGAGCAGCGTCAGCGGCTTCACGCACGAGCTCTCGCGAAGCTCGCGCTCGTCGCCGACGAGCTGCCAGCTCGCCGCGAACACGCGCTCGCGTGCTCGATCGAACACGTCCGCGTCGCCGTAGACCCAACCCGGCAGCGTCGATGCCTTGCGGATGTCCGGATCGACGTCGAGCGAGCCTCGCGCCGAGGCGTCTTCGCCGCGCGCGCTCATGCGAGCACGATCCGCGGCCGCTCGTCGGCGGACGCGGGATCGGAAGCCGCGAAGGCGCGGAACTCTTGTGTGAAGTCGATGAGATCGAGCCCCATGAAGTGCGGGCCGGCGCGCTGCGCGACGCGCTCGAGGCGTCCGCAGCCGGCTTCGGCGAGCTTCTGCAATCCCGCCGCTTGTTGCATCGGGATCTTCAAGCTCGCGGCGCTGCACTGGATCAAGCCTTGGAGCATGTCGGCTTGCTCGACATCGTGTTTCGCGCGATGCCACAAGCTCTCCCAGGCTTCGTGCGCTTCCCACAGGAAGCCGTGGTTGTAGAGATCGACGCCGAACAAGTACTCCTCGTTCTCGCGCCAGCGATCGGGAGGCAGGTATCCGGCGTCGTGCTCGGCCGCGCCGAACGAATGGCCGCGCGGATCGCGCGTCGGATGCGGATCGCGTCCGGGCAGGAATGCGTAGCGCGGGAACGGTCGCGCGGGTGCGTAGCGGTCGGTGCCGGTGCTCACGCGGCGATTGTGCGCGCGCTCGAAATCGCGAGCAACGCCCGCGTGTCGGGAGCTCGACGGAGAGGCCGGAGTCCAGCGATCGCGCGAGCTCGGTCGCAAGGACAGGCTGCGCTCGGGTGGGTGCTTCCGGCGCGGCGAGGACCGAACCGAGCGCTCGCGGTCGGCACAGCAGGCCGAGTCCTGTTGTCGCCCGGCACTGCGGCCTTGCGCGAGTCGAGGCAAGACGCGCGGCTCACGCGGTGACTCGCCCGGTCCGCGTGCGTCGGCGGGAAGCTCGACCGAGCTCGTCCGCTGCCGGCGCGGCGCGCTTCACCGATCTCGTCCATGCTTCGCACGCCGCCATCCGGCCGCCGGCGGCGATCGAGGCCCGCTGCTCGACTCGAAAACGCGCGAGGCCGCGACATGCGGTCGCGGCCTCGCGGGATGCGTGGTGCTCGCGATGCGAGCGCGTGGATCAATCGAACTTCGCGGAGAGATTGCTCGTGCCCGACATCTCCATGCGCTGCTCGAGCGACATGGCGCCTTGGCCGGGCGGGGTGATCTTCATCGCCATGTCCATGTTCACGTGCACCGGACCGGAGAGCTCGAGCGAATGCGCGTGTCCGGCCGCGACGTTCCACACGAGCTCGCCTTCGCTCTCGATCTTCAGATCGACGTCCATGTGATCGAACTTCATCTCCATCTCGGCCGGCATCTTGGCCTTCTTCATCGCCTCGGCCACGACGTCGGTCATGTCCTTCGAGCTCGAGATCTTCACGTTGATCTTGATCACCGCCATCTTGGCGCCGCCGACTTCGCGCATGCCGGTGAACTTGCCCTTGGCTTCGCCTTCGAGCAGGTCACCCAGCATCTCGGACATGCTGCTCATGCCGCTCGACATGCCCGGGTCCATGCCGCCCGCATCCTTCTCGTCGGGCACGAGCGAGAGATTGCCGCCCGGACCGAAGACGCCGGCGAGACCCTTGACGTCGATGTCCCACTCGTCGCCTTCCTTGACTTCGTTCTCGGGCAGGAGGACGCGCAAGTCCATGTCCTCCTTGACGCCCTTCAGGAGGTCCGCGTTGTCCTCGGAGGGATCGAAGGCCTTCTTGTATTCCTTCGAGTCCGCGTCCCACGTGAAGACGACCGTCTTGCCGGTGAGCTGGCTCTTCGACTTGACGCTCTTGTCCTGGTCGTGGCTCTCGCCCATGACCTCCATCTTCATCGACATCGAGAGATCGCTGCCGAGGTCGTCGAAGTGGCGTTTGAGCTGCTTGGGCGCGCCGTCGCGGTTCGCGACGTAGTGATCGGTGACGACGACCTTCTGACCCGTGTTGAAGGTCATCGACATCTGCGGCATGGTCGGGTTCTCCTGACCGTTGATGGTCATCGCCATGTGGTCGAGGGAGAACTCGCCCTTGTTCTCGAACGTCTTCGTCAAGCTCGACCCTTCGGTCGGCGCGAAGCGCACCTTGCTCGCGGTACCGATCGCCGTGGGCGCGAACGCGAGCAACGCGGGAGTGCACAGGGCGGCGAGCAAAACGAGCTTCTTCGTGTCCATGATCGTGTTCATGAGGAGAAGGCGCGGCGTGAGCCGATGGGAGCGATCGCGCGAGTGAGCGCAGAACGCAAGTCGCCGGAGGTGGCGTACCAAACGAGGCGGAACAAGCTCCGCGAGGCCGGTCAGTATAGTCACGCGTGCCCGACGCCGCGCAAGAGTTGACACTTCCTGTACCCCCTCCCGCTGCCCGTTGCGCCCGCGGCGCGAGCTCGACAGGATGTTCACGCGGCGATGAAGATCTCCATCCAGTACTGCGTCCAGTGAAACTACCTGCCGCAGGCGGTCGGTCTGACCGCCGAGATCCAGGGGACTTTCCCCGAGGCGGAGATCGAGATCGTCGAGTCGAAGGGCGGCGCGTTCGAGGTCTCGGTGGACGGCGCGCTGGTGTACTCGAAGCTCGCGACGAAGCGCTTTCCCGCCTACCAAGAGATCCCGCGACTCCTGGGCGCGTGACGCGACGGCGCGACACGCGAAGAACGGCGTGCACGAGGCTCGGTCGACGCTCGCGCTCGCGTCGCGCGCAAGCGATGGCGGACCGTGCGCGGATCGGCGAGCCGTGGCGAGCGCGCGCGAGAGCGCTGCGATCGACCTGGCGGACTGGTTGCTGTTGTCGTGCGTCGCGCGTCAGACGACGAACGCGAAAGCGAGCAGCACGCACACGATGACGAAGACGAAGACCGACGTCGCAGCCGGTACGCTCCCGTTGTTCTTGGCCGACGGATGAAGCTGCATCGAGGGGGAGGCTGAGAACGAGACAGGTTGCGCGAGCAAGGAGGAGTTGCGGGAAGTTCGCTAGATGGAGGAATACCACGATTCCGAGTTTTGTGGGGGCCAATCTCGAAAGTTCGGGTTCCGGATCCGACCCTGGAGAGGCGTGCGAACGCGGCGCGATTCGCGTGCTGCGAGCGCCGGTGCCGCGATCGCAAAGAGAGCACTTGTCCGCGGCTTGATCGCGCTCTCACGTCAGATCTTTCCGAGAGCTGAAGTCGTTTCCGGGCGCGTGATCGTGCGCTCGCGCGACTTCTCGCCGCGATCACGAACCATCATGACTTCATTCACGCAACTTCGCGCGCGCGTCGCGCACGCACTTCGTCCCGCGTTCGCATCGATCGTCGCAGCGGTCGCGCTGATCGACACGGTGCTCGCGTCGGCTCTGCCGCTCGCGTCGGCTGTGCCGCTCGCGTCGGCTGTGCCGCTCGCGTCGGCTGTGCCGCTCGCAACGACCGAGGCGCTCGCTTCGAACGCGCAGCAAGCGCCTCCTCTCGAGCAAGGCGTTCCCGGCACCGTCGCTCCGCAATCCGCCGACGTGCGACTCGCGGACACGTTGGTGAATCAGGACGCGCACGGCGGGACGAACCAAGTGCTGATGTCGATCGCCGCGTCGCCGGGCGCCGGCTTCGCGACGGTGTGGCGCGATCAGCGCGACGGCATGCTCGGCATCTACCTCGCGCGCACGAACGCGCGCGGAGATCTGCTCGAGCCCGAGCGGCCGATCCATCAGCCGCACTCGGGCCGGCGGCTCGAGCCCGCGGTCGCGCTCGGCAAGGACAACTCCGGCGCGGTCGTGTGGATGGGCGCCGTCGGACGCGGGACCGCGCCGTGGGTGCGAACGTTCGACTCGGAGGGCAACTGGTTGACGGCCGATCGGTCGCTCGGTCCACCCGACGATGAGCCGCGCGCCTCGCGCGAGCCGAGCCGTCTGCCGGCGATCGCGGCGCTGCCGCAGGGCGGTTACGCGGTCGCGTGGACGCACGCCGGCCAGGTGAAGTACCAAGAGATCGAGCGCGACGGTTCGCCGCGCGGCAAGCTCGTCCGTCTCGCGCCGTCGAGTCCGCCCGCCGAAGCAGGTGTGCATCTCGCGGTCGGCAATCGCGGCTCGGTGTTGTGCGTGTGGCGCAACGAGGACGGCAACGTGGCGGTGAACCACAGTCGTTCCGACACCTCGTTCGTGAACTGCGGGATGGGCTTCTTGTGTCGATTGATCGCCGATCCGGTCGGCGGTTTCTGGGCCGCGTTCCTCGTCGACGGGCGCACGGTGCTGCGGCATCTCGCCGCCGACGGTCGTCCGGACAAGCCGGAAATCAAGCCGATCGTTCCCGAGGCGCGCAATCTCGATCTCGCGCTCGGCGACGAGTTCCTCGCTCTGCTCGTCGAGCCTGGAAAAGGTCCGAAGGCCGAGCCGCGCGGCGAGAAGCGCGATGCGGGGCCGGGCCGCGGACGCAAGGGCGGCGAGCGCGGTGGCGGACGCTCCGCCGGCGCGAGAGCTGTGCGAGCGTCGGATGCGCTCGCGAACGTTGCGCTCGGCGACATTCGCGCCGAGCGCAGTCTGCTCACGGTGCTCGAGAGCGACGCGATGTCGGCCAATGCTCCGTGCGATGCGAACCGAGCGTTCGACGAACACGCCGTGCTCGAGATCGGCGGCGAGTCACGCGACTCGGACGCGCAAGACTCGGGCGCGCCGCGCGCCGATCCGTCGCCGGCGAGCACGCCCGCGAGCGACGCACCGCGCGATCTGAATGCGCCACGCGGCGAGCAACGCGATCCGAACGCGCGCACGAGCGAGCCGCAGAGCGATCCGAACCCGCGCACGACCACTGCGCCGCGCGGCGGCGACGGCAGCGCGAGCTCGTTCACTTTGTATCTCCTCGATCGCGAAGGTCGCGAGCGCGAGGGCTGGGTTCCGATCCGCGTGCCCGCGGACGTCGCCGTCGCAGTGCGCGGACCGCGTTTGGCGTCGAACGGGAAGCGCGTGCTCGTGTCGTGGACCGATCAGCGCAACGGCGACCAGGACGTGTACGGCCGCGTCGTCGAACCGTCCGCGGCGCGTTCGCCCGGCGGCGCCGGAGCGGATCCGCGCCTCGGTCCCGAGCTGCGTGTGAACACCGATTTCGCCAGCGCCGATCAGAACAACGCGCACGTCGGTGGCGCCGGATCGTTCGCGGTGATCACGTGGCAGGACGCGCGCGACAACATCAATCGCGTCTTCGCGCGCCGCGTCGGTCCCGACGGTTTCACGAGCGACGAGTTCTCCGTCCCCGCGAAGTTCGGCGACGCGCCCGCGCCGTCCGAACGACAGGCGTGCATCCAACCTTCCGTCGCCGTGCAAGCGAGCGGCGAGTTCGCCGTGGAATGGAAGGAGCCCGGCGCTCAATCCGGTGGATTGCGCGTCCAACTCTTCGCCTCGGACGGCAGAGCGCTGAGTGCGCCGCTGCGCGTCGACGAATCGCCGAGCGGATCCGTCTCCGACGTGATCGTGGCGCTCGGTGCCGATCGCGGCTACGCGATCGCGTGGATCCGCGGCAACCGCGGCGGCATGTGGACGCGGCGCTTGAGCGGCGACGGCAAGCTCGGCGCGGCGGCGCGCGTCGGCGAAGCATCGGATGGTGAGTTCGGCGATCTCGCCGGCGCCGTGCTCGACGACGGTCGCACGATCCTCGTGTGGGATCTGCACGTCTCACCCGACTCGTGGTCGTTGCACGGTCGCTTCCTCGACGCAGCCGGTGCCGTGGCGGGCGACGAGATCACGTTCGATCCGTCGCCGCACAAAGCCGACTGGCAACCGTGCGTCGCGCCGGCTGCGAGCAATGGCTTCGTCATGGGCTGGACCGCGGGCTCGCCGTCCGATCCGGGCCACGACGTCGTCGCGCGCGTGTTCGATGCGCGCGGCGAGCCGGCGGGTCCGCTGCTCCCGATCTCGACCATCGCGCACGAGCAAGATTACTCGCAGGTCGTGCGCTTGCCCGACAAGTCGTACGTGATCGCGTGGGAAGACGACATCTCCTACTACGACCACACGTACCTGCGCCGCATTCGGTCGAATGCGCGCGAGATCGGGCCGATCGTGCGCTTGAACGAGCTCGAGACGAAAGCGGTCGAGGATCGCACCGCGCCCGTGATCGCCGTCGCCGGCGACAGCCTCGTCGGTGCGTGGAACGATCGGCGGCGATCACAGGGCTGGGACGTCTACCTGCGCATCCTCGGACCGAAGTTCGACGACGTCGGCAAGCGTTGAGGGCAGCGAATCGCAGCCTCGCGCGACGACGAAATCTCACGCCGCCCTTTCTGCGTGCCGCCCTCGGGGGCGTGGCACACCTCCGCCGCCGCCGAGCGCGACTTGCCGCCGGAATTCGTGGAACCGCGATCTCCCGCGCGCCGTCGTAACGCTCGATCCTCGCCGATGGATCGCCGCGCCGCTGCCATGGGGTGCGCGGTCCTCAGGAGCGGCGTGGACCCCCCTGAACGCCAACTGGGCATCGGCCCGTTGGCGTTCTCTTCTTCCGGAGCCAGCGTTCGAGGCCGACGCGGTCGCGTCGTCTTCGCGATCGCACGGCCGTCGTGCGCGCCGGCGCGACAGGTCGCGCGGAGCCGAGTCGCAGCTCGCGATCGTCGCGACGACGCGCCGTGTTTCGATCTCGCGCGACGCCGCGCGCGCCGCGAGGCTCGCATCGCGAGCGTCGTTCTGCTATCGCTCTACGCCCCATCGACGCGGTCGAGAGACCGATCGCCGTGCGCGTCGCGCTTCGCGACGCACGCGCCGCGCTCCGGCAGCGAGCGCACCGCGGACCGCGTGCGATCGCGCCGATCGGATGCGCACCGAGCCATGACCGCCGACCTCGAACGACCCGTCACTCGCGAGCCGCGCGACGGCGACGCGCGCTCGCACACGAAGATCGTCGCCACGATCGGACCGGCGTCGGAAGCGCGCATCGGCGATCTCATCGGCGCGGGCATGTCCGTCGCGCGCATCAACTTCAGCCACGGATCGGAGGAAGACTTCCTGCGACGCGTGAAGAAGATCCGCAGCGAAGCAGACGCGCGCATGGCCTCGGTCGGGATCCTGTCCGACATCCAAGGCCCGAAGATGCGCATGGGGCGCTTCCCTGGCGGCGAAGCCGTGCTGAAATCCGGCGATCGCGTTCGGCTGCGCGAAGGCGGAGGCACCGCCGCGAAAGGCGAAGTGCTCTTCGATTTCGGCGGCTTCATGGAGGCCGTGCAAGCCGGCCACCGCATCATCCTCGCCGACGGACAAGTCGAGGTCGTCGCTCGCGCGATCGAGAAGGACGCGATCGACGGCGAAGTGACGCGCGGCGGGCATCTCGGCGATCGCAAGGGCGTGCACTTCCCCGACTCGCGCATCGTGTACGAGCTTCCGACGGAGCAGGACAAGCGCAACTTGCAGCTCGCGCGCGAAGCCGGCGTCGACATGATCGGCATCAGCTTCGTGTCGAAGCCCGAGGAAGTGAAAGCGATCCGCGCGCTCGCGCCGGAAGCGTTGATGGTGTCGAAGATCGAGCGCATGGCCGCGCTCGAGAACCTCGACGAATTGCTTACCGAGTCCGACGGCATCATGGTCGCGCGCGGCGATCTCGGCGTGGAGGCCGAGCTCGAGCAGTTGCCGCTGATCCAGAAATCCTTGATCACCGCCGCGCTGCGAGCCGGCAAGTTCACGATCACCGCGACCGAGATGCTCGAGTCGATGATCGAGTCGAGCCGGCCGACGCGCGCGGAAGTGACCGACGTCGCGAACGCCGTGCTCGACGGCAGCGACGCGATCATGCTCTCGGCCGAGACCGCGGTGGGGGAGTACCCGGTCGAAGCCGTGGCGACGATGACGCGCATCGCCCGCGCGGTCGAGCACAGCCAGCGCTACCACGACATGCCTCACCCGGCGTTCCGCACGTCGGAAGCCAACTTCGCGAACGCCGTCGCGCTGGCCGCGGTGCAAGCGACCGAAGCGCTGAACATCACGAAGATCGTGTGCTTCACCGAGACCGGCAACACGGTGCGCTTGATCTCGCGCTATCGCCCGAGCGCCGAAGTGTTCGCGCTCTCACCGCACCAGCGCACGTGCAACCACATGACGGTCCTCGCGCACGTGCGACCGATCCTCTTCCGACGCGAGCGCAGCCTCGAGGACATGCTCTACATGGCCTCCGAGATGCTCGTCGTGCGCAACATGGCGCAGTACGGCGACGTGATCGTGTTCGTCGCCGGCGTCCCGGCCGGCATCGCACGCACGACGAACGTGATGAAGCTGCACCGGATCGGCGAAGAAGTGAAGATGCACTGAGCGGAAGAAGCTTTGCATTCCAGGATGGCTCGGTTGCTGCAATGGCCTGCCTGCGCATCACGAGATCGGTGAGTGTGCCCGTCCCCTGTTCGTGACACTCCTCGCGTGTTCGTCAGCGACCTAGAAGATCGAAAACAAAGGCACGACAGGAATTGCCTGTCGTGCCTTCTGCGTGGAACGTCCTAGTGCCCGAGTCGATCGATCTCAGTTCGCCATGTTGTAATTCGCGACCCCGATGCGGTTGATTTCGTCGAGCAGTCGGAGGCGAACAAGCGTCGAATCCGAGGACATGTTGGCCACGATCATGTCGAAATTGATCGTGTAGAGACCCGCGCTCGGACCTGCTGCGACGGGTTGCACATGAAGAACGTCCACGGTGGTGATTCCGCCGTTGCTGAAGGCGTGGGACTGGTAGACCGGACCGTAGTATTCGTCGAAGAGTATCGTCGCGGTTGGACCGAAGCTCGAACTGAGCATTCCCTCGAGCTCCGCCGTGTCGAGCATGGAGAAGAGGCCGATATTGCTTACCTGCACATTGACCCACGTCTGGCACGAGAACGGAGGGCCGCTCGTGGTAGGGGTCATGCCGTCAGTCAACGTGATCTGCATCCCTGGAAGCGTTGCCATGTGGATCTCGAGTTCGTTCAAGACTTCCTGGAGAGCAATCACCGCCGAATGGACGCCATTCTTCGCTGTCATCACGTTGCCTTCCACCGCCGCGTTGCCCGCGTTGGCAGGATCGCCGTAGGCGATGAGCGCATCGCGCAAGGTACCAAGCCGCGTCGCGATCTGATCTCGAGCATCCAGAAGCGCGCTGTCGAACGACTGCGCTTGATTGGGGACAGACCTCATTTGAAGATGGAGAAAGTAGGCGAGACGCGGCGAAAAGTTCCATCTCGAGGCCGCGACCAAGCAGCGGATAGCATTGTGGACTTCGTCACCGGCCTGGGAGAGCACCGCATCGCTCCACGTGGGTACATCTAGCGACGGCCCATTCGGCAGCGAGTACGCCGAAATCAGATAGAGGCCCACGCGATGCTTGCAGTTGGAAGCATAGGCATTGAGTTCATCCGCGTAATGCAGTTGACCCTCCTGCGTCGAGATCTCGGCCAGCGTCGGCAAGTGCGGAGGAGTGCAGCCCTGAGTCTCGATGCTGAACGTGAACTCACCCGTCTCCATGGACTCCTTCATTTTCGTGACGATGTCCAGCGTCGCTGTGACGCCGCTATAAGACGCCATTGCGCTGAATTGTTTTTCGACCGTGCGGTAGTCGCTCGTCTGCGTCATCGAGAAGACCACGTCGACTCTGCCCCGGAGGTCATATCCGAAGGCGACGAATTCGCCAAAGCCGGCGTCGAACCATGCGTTCGTCCGTGCAACGTCGTCGCCGCTCATGTGCAGTATGGCCCATGCCGTCGGATCGAAGTTGGACTGCTGCAGGCCGAGGAAGTTCGTCGCCGCCATGGGGAAATCCGCCTCCGCTCTCAGTCGAAACGTCGTGCTGAGGAGACTCGTGTTGATGGTGTCTGAGCTCGCGGCGGTTGCAGCCACATGAGCCAAGCCAAGTGTCGCAGCAATTCCTGCGAACACGCCGTCGCTGAGGTAAGTCGTCTCGCCGGCGATCACGCTCCCGAACTTCGCACGAAACTCATCCGGCGCCCCCGTATTGTCGTCGAGAGTCGCCGAGAAAAGTGGCCGTCTGAGCGCGTAGCTGCCCGTCTGTTGGTCGTAGTCGAAGGTGTAGCCGACCAAGGCTGGTTCGAGCTGTTCGCCGAATATGACGCCGGGAGTTTGCACGCTGCTCGAAGGCCTAGGCAACTCGGAAGCCTGACCGGGCAAGCGGTTCCCGCCACCGCCCGCGTGATGAGCGCCTGAGCCCGGCGGTTGGGCCGATGCGCCGATGGACAACAGCGATCCGACGATCGTTGAGGTGAGGCCCAAGCGGAAGGTGGAAGAACAAGTGCGCGAACTCAGTTTCATGGCGTTCTCCAGTCGTTTGTCTTGATCGGGTTTCGGCGAGCGACTCGGCCGCGATATTCGGCGGCCTTTTTTCCGGTCTCCTCGCGGCGACAGTTGCCGAGAGCTCGATGGCCGGTTGCTCGCGTCTGGAGATGCGAACGGACGATCCGGCGCGAGCGAACAGGGGTCTGACGTCCCCTCATCTCGGCCATGCGTCTGTTCGTTATGCTTCGCTGGTGCGTTCGACGGGAATGCGCTCACCGTCAGGAATCACCGATGCCCAACCGCGACCTCGACCCGCAACCCGCCCTCGACCTCTTCCGCCAGTGGCGGGCCGGCGATCGAAACGCCCTCGATCGACTCGTGACGACGATCCAGCCGTGGCTCCGAAGCGAGATCACCAAGTCGCTCGGCAACCGAGGCCGTGGCGTGCAGGACTCGCTGGACTTGGCACAGAACGCCGTCCTCAACTTCTTGAATTGGGGTCCGAAGTTCGTGCCCGAAACGGACGCGCAGTTTCACGCGCTCCTGAAACGCATCGCCACGAACCAAGTGATCGATGCGCAACGACATCAAGGTCTCCGCGATCGTGGCGGCCACATCGAATCGATGCGTGTCTCGGGCCATTCGTTCTCCGGCTTCGGTCCAGCCGTGCGTTCGGCGGAGCGTCCGGATGCCGCGGCTGAGCGTGAATCCGAGACGGAATGGGTGCGTCTCGCCTTGCAGTTTCTCGAGCCGGACGATCGTCACCTATTGCTCGCGAGCGAAGTGGAGGGTCAGGACTGGGCGACGATCGCCTCAGACCTCGGCCTGGCATCGGCCGACGCGGCCAGAGTGCGCTGCACGCGCCTCAAGCCAAAGGTCGCGCGACTCCTGCTGCAATTGCGGCGCGGACGGATGCCTGACGACGTCTGACCTCGCGCTCTCGAGGTTCTCCGCGAAAGGGTCGGCGTTAGACTCTGCCGATGGCGAGACCGTTGCACCGTTCCCGCGGTGCGAGGCTCGCGAAGGAGGAGCATTCGTCGCATGAGCCACTCGCAAGGTACCGGTGATCGCTTCGTGTCCGCGGAACGCGTTCTCGAGGAATATCTCGTGAATCGCGAACGAGGAGAGAGAGTCGAGTTCGAGTCGTTAGTACGCGCTCACCCACAATTGGAAGCCGAGTTGCGTGAGATGCACGCGGCTGCAATTGAGGTCGACGGAGCGCTGCGAATCGGTCGGACCGAGCATGCGGCGGAGCAGGCATGTGTCGCCGACATCCTGAAACAGATTGGCGCCCGTTCGGATCTCGACAAGCGCTACACCCTCGAAGGCGAAGTCGGCAAGGGCGGCATGGGTGTCGTGTACCGCGTGCGTGACACGAAACTCGATCGCCCGCTGGCAATGAAGGTGATCCTCGGCCAAGCGGATGTCGTACGCACTGGCAAGACGCCGCCGATCCCAGCCCGGCAGCTTACGCGCTTCGTGAATGAAGCGAAGATCACGAGCCAACTGGATCACCCCGGCATCGTTCCGGTGCACGAGGTCGGCGTCGATGCAGCCGGCCGCGCGTTCTTCACCATGAAGCTCGTCAAGGGCATTACTTTGGCAGAGGTCTTCGAGCGTCGCATCGCGAATGATCCCGAGTGGTCGATTCCACGCGTGCTCGGCGTGATTCAGCGTGTGTGCGAAGCGATGGCATTCGCACACGAGCGCGGAGTGATTCACCGTGACCTAAAGCCTCACAACGTGATGGTGGGTGACTTCGGTGAGGTGTACGTGATGGACTGGGGTCTGGCGCGCCGCACGAGTGAGGCACACGACGTGGGTGCCGCTCATGGGGTGGAGACGGCCGACGCTGTCATCGACGAGCAACTCAGCGAGGAACTGACGCTGACACGCGACGGGTCGGTGATCGGGACGCCGTCCTACATGTCACCCGAACAAGCACGCGGCGAGATCGCAGCGATGGGGCCGCAATCGGACGTCTATGCGATCGGCGCAATGCTTTACCAGCTCATCGCCGGCACGCCGCCCTACGTGAGAAAAGGGGAGAAGGCCTTAGGCTCGGAGATTCTAGCGCGAGTCGCCTCCAGTGGTCCACAGCGCCTCGAGTCGAGATCGACGCCACCGGAATTGGTCGCAATCTGCGAGAAGGCGATGAGACACGAGCGCGCCGACCGCTACGCAAATGTGCGCGAGCTTTCCGCCGACCTGCAGCGCTTCCTCGGAGGACGCACAGTCAAAGCGCTCAATACTGGCGCGTGGGTCGAGCTCACGAAATGGGTGCAAAGGAACAAGGCGTTGGCATCATCACTGGCGACGGCGATAGTGATCCTTGTCGCCGGAGTCATCGTTTCCGAGCAACAAGCCAGACGCGCTGATGCGAAGGCCGACGAGGCTCAACGCATGACTATTTCGGAGGCAAGCGCAAGGCGCGACGCTAACCGCAATGCTCAGGAGGCCCAGCGCAACGCAACAACGGCTCAGGAGCAGGAGCGCATCGCGACGAAACGTGCGAACGACGTGATGTCGCTCTCGGCAATACAGGAATTGAAAGAGCTCGTCGAGCGCGCAGAAGCTTTGTGGCCGGCCTTGCCGGACAAGCTCGGCGAATACGATCGTTGGCTGGCGGACGCGAAGGTGCTGGTCGAGGGTCGCGCAGCGGATCCGGCACACAACGTAGAAAGGCGCCCGAGCTTGAAGGATCACGAAGCGATGCTCGCAGAAATCCGGAAGCGTGCGAAGGCCTTAACGCTCGAACAGGTCGAGTCCGATCGCCGCGCGAGCCCGAGCTTCGCAGAGTGGGAGCAGTCTCGAGTAAGGCTCATATGGATGCAGCGGATGCTCGGCACCGAGCCTTGGCCATCCGAGTCTGATATCGAGGTCGCGCTAGCGAAGGAGAGCCTGCCCGACGACGCGATCGGCCTGCACGATATCGCCTGGCCGCTCATCGATCCCGATTCGACGAACGCTGTGCACGGGAGCGAGATCAAAGCGTTGCTGCTCGCTCGGCGCTCCGTGGCCGCATCGGAGGGCTCCGAACGCGCCGAGATGCGCGACACGCTGGCATGGGCGCTCTTCAAGACCGGTCGGTTCGACGAAGCGTTGAACGAGGAGCGGCTCGCCCTGTCAGAGGCCGAGGGTTCCAAGAAGAACGTGTACGAGGCTTACGTCACCAAGCTCGCGAACGCGATCTCGGACTGGCAGTCCGACGGCGGACGTTCGAAGCGGGCCAAGGAGATGTCAAAGCTCTCTTCGCACGTCGCCGATCTGAAGCGGAGCGTAGATGCGCGTCGCACATTCGATTTCGACGATCCACACGATCGCTGGTGGCATGCGCAGCTTTCGCAGCTCGTGGCCGACATCACAACCTTCACCGACGAGAAGACGGGCCTTTGTTCCGAGGGCACGTCGACGCAGCATGGCTGGGGCATTGTCAGACGGCGGAGAGAGGCAGCGACGATTGAGGAGCTCAGCGTGAGCGGCGCGGAGCCGAAGCGGCGCTGGGACGAAGCGGTCGCTGCGGTGGCGAAGAGTACAAAGTACGCCGGTGTGAAACTGACGCCACAGCTGGGGCTCTTGCCGATCGGCGAGGATCCGGACTCGCACTTGTGGGAGTTCGCGCACCTCCAGTCGGGCGAGCCGGCACAGCGCGCAACGGATGGCAAGCTGCGCCTCAAGGAGGAGATGGGCCTAGTGTTTGTGCTAATCCCGGCGGCTACATTTTGGATGGGAGCGCAAAACACGGAACCGAGCGACCAAAACTACGACCCGCAGTCGGACTATAACGAGTTCCCACCTAACGAGGTGAGACTGAACACATACTTTCTCTCCAAATACGAGATGACGCAGGGGCAGTGGAAATGGCTAACCGGACAAAATCCAAGTGGGTACGTTGCGGGCAGCAGATTCGCTGACAAGGTTATGACTCTCTTGGATCCGGTCGAGCGTGTGACCTGGACGGAGTGCGCGAGACTGATGTCTCGTCAAGGGCTCTTGTTACCGACTGAGGCACAATGGGAGTATGCAGCACGGGCACTGACGAATACACCTTGGTGGACTGGCGACGACATCTACTCACTTGATGGAACAGCGAACGTGGCCGACAAGTTCTGCAAGTACAATAGGGGCCCGTCCTCCTGGAAGTACGATGAGAGGCTCGACGATGGATTCGTCCTGCACGCACCTGTTGGAACTTTTAGGCCGAACGCGTTTGGGCTGCACGAAATAATTGGCAACGTGATGGAGTGGTGCCGGGACGGATATGGCAGTTACTACCTGCCGGTAGCCGAAGGCGATGGCGAGCGCCAGGTGGTTGGCGCTTCGTTCCGTGCGTGTCGTGACACCTGCTTCGCAGGTGTTGCTTCTGACGGTCGTTCGACAAGACGTACCAATGCCCCGCCCGAATCGAGCTTCAACACTCAAGGGCTTCGCCCTGCCAGGGCCTTGCAACTTCCGACTTCATCACTTCACGCACAAGGCAAGTGATGTGGGGCCGTCGCGATAGTAAAGTGAACGGTTCGCGCAGCCGCCGCTGTGCTCTGCCGGCGCGAGTGCGGCGGATTATGTGCCAAGAGCCAGAGAGACGCTTGGGCGCGACTCATACTTAGGCGTGGGAAGCAAGTACGGTGTACACGAAAATCGATGCACAGGTGGGGAATGGAGGCGTGCGAGCGACTGCGATGACGAAGAGGTGTGTCCGCACTCACCTATCTACCGGCATACCTGGACATGAAGTGGCGAGAAGTCCCGAAGACTCAAGTGTGCGTCTTGTCCCTCCTCACCAATTGCCTGATCGAGCATCTTGGCGTAAAGCTCCGCAGTGACCCGCTGCATGTACAGCACCGCGTGGAGTTGCTCCTGCGAACGGATCAGCTTCTCGCAGTAATGCTCCATCAGCTTGCAGTGCGCGACGTCGACCGTAGAGTGCTCCTCGAGGAAGCTCATCGCCGCGCGTGGAATGCCGCTTCTTTCGAGAGCCGTCATGTACCGCTGCCCGAGCTGAGTCGGCGTGTACTCGAGATGGAACAGGTAACCCAAGTACGCGATCGGATCGTGGTGCTCGATCATGTAGACGACGCTTGCCGTCGTCGCGAACGTTGCGGGTAGCGGACGTTCACGCAGAAGCTTCGACGTATCGACGCCGAGAGTCTCCATGTCCCGCCGCGCAAGGTCGTCGTGCCCTACCTCCGAGATCGCGTGACGAAGGAACGTCTTCACGAGCTCGCGCTCCTCGCCGCGGAAGCGCATGGTGGCGAGCGCTTGGATCTGCGGATTCTCGCGCGCTTGGTGGAAGATTTGACGCAGCATGGCGGCGTACTGAGTGCGCGTGATCTGGCTTGACGCCATCAGCTCGAAGGCTTTCGAGCGTGACATGGTCTCGAGGTTCTTGTTCCAGGTGTCGACGAGGGCTTGATAAGCGTTCATTGGGGTAACGTTCGGTTCTCGGTGACTCGGATATCAGGCGGCCGACGCGTGCCCGTTGACGCGGGCCACGACGTCACGGACGAACGGCGAACGCACAGCGCGCGCGTGATCTGCGTCGTGCATGTCCCACTCCATGATCGTCACGCTTCCGTAGATGGGATGCTCGCGACGTGCGCGCGCGACGAAGCCCAGGCGCGTGTACAGCGGCAGCAGATGGTCGTTCGCGTCGAGGAAGCAGAAGCGCCATCCGCGGGCGAAGATCTCGTGGACCGCCAAGCGCATTACCTCGACGCTCACGAGCGTTCCCCGGTGCTCGCGTGCCACGATCAGCTTCGATCCCAGGCAGACTTGGCCCGGGAACACCAGCTCGCGTTCTTCCCAGTTGTAGATTTCGCGGAAGGCGATGCCCTCGGCGTTCGACGGGGTGATGCGCAGAGTTCCGATCGCATCTCCATCGGGCCTGAAGGCACCGACCACGAAGCTCTGATCGTCGAGCGGCTCGTGGATCGTCCGTGTGTCGTGATCGGCGTAGGCCTGCCGGCGGCCCATCTCCTCGACATAGACGTCGTAGCGCAGGCGAGCGATGGCTTCACGATCCGCGGGGGTGCGGACCAAACGGACTTCGAACGCGGCCTTGCGGAAGGATTGAGTGAGGGTGGCGGGCATGTTGGCTCCTGGTTGATCGGACAAATCGCTGAACGCGGCATGTCCCCGGACCGAACAGCAAGTGCTGAATAGTCGGATGGAGGCCTGCGCCGAGAATTTCTTGCCCGAGGGCTGGCACGCGAGGCGGTCCGCACGTGTCGGAGGCGAGGCCGCCGTCGTGCTGCGTTGTCGCGCTGACGTGCAGGCTGCAGCTGTTCGGAATCGGTCGCTCGCGCGTTCGTGGTCAGCGTCATGTCAACCACAAGGAGAGCCCGATGTCACCCAGGCTACTCGCCCCCGAATCTCACTCGAATTCCACCCACCCTCTCGCGCGAATCCAGGTGCGCCGCGCAACGACCGCGGAGGATCGCGAACAATGCTTCCGCATCCGCCACGCGGTGTTCTGCACGGACTCGACAGCACCGCACATGGGCACTGGGCGTTTGATGATTGCCTCGACGAGCACGCCGTGATTCTCCTCGCGGCGATGTGGTCGGCGCGGCGACCGACGCCGAGCGATGATCAAGACGCTGCTCAAGCACGCAGTGTCGGAGGCAGGGCACGACGATCTCGCCGTCGCCGACCTCGCGACGATGGGCGAAGACGTGTCGCGGATCGGCACCGAGCGCGGGCTCCCGGCGACGGTCACGCTCGTCGCGTTCATGCATTATCAACTCGAGCACCAGAACCCGATCGGGTTCCTGGGCTACCTCTTTCACCTGGAGCTCACTCCCACGGCGATTGGTCCCTCCCTAATGCACTCCTTGCAATCAGCGGGTATCCCCGACAATGCCCTCAGTTTCATCAGGGATCACGCAGAAATTGACATCGGCCACAATTCGCTGATGGAACGTTACGTCACGGAACTGGTGCAGACCGAGGAAGACATTTGAAGCGGTTTGCTTCGTCGCACGGGCAACGGCACACCTCTATGGCCGCATGTTCGAGGACGCGATCGCGACGTGCGTCCCTTCGAGCGACGATTCGCTCACGAACTCGTCGCGGATCCGCCTGCTTGCGGCGAATCCATAGCGCGCCTCGTAACTTGGAGGGAACGGTGCAGCCAAATCAACCTTTTCGAACCGCGTCTAATGGTGAAGCTGCACGCTCCAGGCTTCGTTCTTCTTCGGCTCGTCCATGAACTGATTCAGCGTGCCGCCGAACGTCCACAAGCTCGAGTCGTTTGGATTCCACACGAGAGCGTGATAAGCGCGGCCGCCCGGGCCTTCGCCTTTCGTCGCGAGCTGCGACCACTTCTTCGTCTTCGGGTCGAAGGCCCACACTTGGTCGAGGCCGTTCTTCGCGCCGCTCGTGCCGCCGTACACGATCATCGCATGCGCGATCGGATCCCAGACGGCGCTGTGCGCTTCGGTGGACTTGAAGCCTTTGCCACAGTCGGTCCACTTGTCGTCGGCGAAGGAGTACGTCCACGTGTCTTGCTTCGGGCCCGAGTTGTTGTCGAAACCGCCTTGCACGATCAACGTGCCGCTCTCGGCGTCGAACGCGACGGCGGCTTGCCATCGACCGGGTGCGGCGGCCTTTTTCTTCGACCAGGCGTTCTTCTCGATGTCGTACGTCCACAGGTCGGGCCACGCGTTGTCGGGCGCGAAGAATGCTTTGCAGCCGCTGTAGAGAACGAGCTGATCGTGCGCCGCATCGTAGAAGAATCCGGCGCTGAAGCGCGGTCCCGGCTTCTCGCCCGGCGTCTCGACTCGCGTCCAATTCAGCGTGGCGAGGTCGAGCTTCCACAGATCGTTTTGAGGCGCGAACTGATCGCCCGCGCCGCCGAAGAGCCACATCGACGAGCGCTTCGAGTCGAACGCGGCCATCTGATACGCGCGCCGCGGCGGCGGAGTGTTCTTCGCCGTGAGCTTCTCCCACGTGTTGTCCTTCAGCTTGTACTGCCACAAGTCGTCGGGCAGCCCGAACAGACCCTTCGTGTTCGACTCGCCGCCGTAGACGAAGATCGTTTCGCTCTTCGGCTCGAGCACGGCGCTGAACGCGAAGCGCTCGGTCGAACCGGCGGCGAGCTTCTTCCACACGAGCGGCTTCACGAACTCGGCGTTGCCGGCTCTCGCCGCCGAAGTCGTCGGCAAAGTCGCGGGCTTGCCCGCGGCTGCGAAGAGCACCGCTGCCCCGAGTGCGGTGGACGAGACGAAGAGGGGAGCGATCGGTCCGTGCATCGTGTCCTCGAGTGTTCTTCCAGAGCTCGAACGAGCGCGCGCGGGCGCAGCTTCCGTGCCGCCGCCGACGGCGCGCGAGCGCGACGTCGCGCGTGACGATCCTCGGCGCCGATTCCTTACCGCGATCGGACGCCCGGTGCGACCGCGGCGCGATCGAGCGCGGCGACGGTCGTGCGCCAGCGCTCTCGGCGCGTGCGAAGGCGCTCTGAAAACTCCGCGCGGCGTTGACCGTGCGTCCGTGCGGTGCGCATGATCGGCCGCGCGAGATCGCGGCGCCCGCCGCCGCATCGCGTCCCATGTTCCAAGCTTCGCGCTTCGATCTCTCGCGACTGCGCGCGTTCGGCCGGTCGGCGCCCGTCGCCGAGCCGAAAGCAGGCGAACGCCGCGCGACCGCGCGCGTCGTGTGCGTCGCGAGCGGCAAAGGCGGCGTCGGCAAGAGCATCGTCGCCACGAACGTCGCAGTGGCGCGCGCGCGGCGCGGCGAGCGCGTGCTCCTCCTCGATTTCGACGCCGGTCTCGCGAACGCGCACCTCCTGCTCGGCCTCGCGCCGCAGCACGACTTCGGCCACATCTTGGACGGAAACGTCGCCGCCAAAGATGCGATCGTGCGCGGGCCGGCCGGCTTGTCGTTGCTCTCGGGCGGCGTCGGGCGCCATGCGCTCGCGAACCCGACGCGGCGCGAGCTCGACACGCTGTTCCAAGCATTCGCGCCGCTCGAGCGCGAGTTCGATTGCATCGTGATCGATCACGGCGCGGGCTTGTCGTACGGCACGGTCGCGCATTTGGCGGCCGCGAGCACGCTCTTGCTCGTGACCAGTCACGAGGTGACGGCGCTGTCCGACGCTTACGCGCTCTACAAGCGCGCGCGCATGGTCAACGAATCGATCCGCGTCGGCGTCGTGATGAATCGAACGCCGGAAGAAGCGTCGGCGAGCGCGGCGTGGCGGCGCTTCGAGTCCGCGTCTCAGCGCTTCCTCGGCGCGGCGCCGGAGTACGTCGGCTGGATTCCGCAGGACGACGCCGTCGGCCGCAGCGTCGCGCGCCGCTCGCCCGTCCTCTTGCTCGAGCCCGAGAGCCGCGCCGCGCGCGCCTTGCGGAGAGTCGCCGAGTGGGAGCCGGCGAACCCGACTCCCATGGCCGAAGCGTTCTACGAGCGCGCGCGTCGGGCGCTGCGGTAGTGATCGCGCGGCGCTCGGCATCGCATGCCGCGCGCTCCGTGAACGCCCGATCTGCGCTCGCGATGGCGGCCTCGCGCGCCGTCAGCCTCGGTGCCGCACGCCTCTCTCGCCATTCGCATGCATCCATCGAGAGGTCTCGCGCTCGTCCTTCGACGCGAGAAGCAACGCGATGATGCTTTGGTCATAATCCAGAGCATCTTGCCGTCGCACGATCGAGGTGAATCGGATCCGTCTCCGGAGCGCGGAGGCGCCGTCCTGCACGCGGACGACTTGCGGCTCGCGCGCGAGGCGCTGGCCGGCTCGCAGCCCGCACGCCGCCGATTCGCCGAGGAGATGAAGTGCGTGCCGAAGTTTCTGTGCGTGATGAACGCGCGCATGGGACGTCCGTTCGGCGACGACGAGCTCGAGGAGGTCGTGCAGGAAGCGCTCATGGAGATCTGGCGGCGTCTCGACAGCTACGCCGGCCTCGCGTCGCTGAAGACGTGGGCCTACCGCTTCTGCCAGAAGATCCTTTCGAGCCGTCTGCGCTCGCAGCGGCGGCGACCGCGTGCTCACAGTTTGGACGACACCGGCTGGCGCGGTGCGGATCCCGCTTCGGCGGGCGACTTCGAGCACGTGCACGCCGCGCTCGACCGGATGGACGAGAGGAGCGCGCGCATCGTGCGTCACAAGCACTTCGATCAGTGGACCTTCCAACAGATCGCGCGCAACCTCTCGATCCCCGAGAGCAGCGCCAAGCTGCAGTACCAACGCGCGATCGCACGCTTGCGCGAGATCCTCGAGCCGCTGCGGAAGGAGTCCGGGTTGTGAGCGACCACGCAGATTCCGCGCGCGACCCCGACGGCGAGATCGACGACGTGGGTCGTCTCCTCGACGATGCCGCCGCACAGGAGGCGCGCGACATGCGCGCCGCGGAGGAGCTCGAGCATGCGCCGGGTCTCGAGAGCGTCGAGTCCGCGCTGCAAAACGCGTGGAGCTCGGGATCGCCGCGCGGTCGCGGGCGCAATCGGCTGCTGTTCTTCGCCGCCGGCGTCGCGGCCGCGATCGTCGCCGTCTTCTGGATGCGCGGCATGGAGCCGGCGACGACCGGCGGGAACGCGAACGACCATTTCTTGAACGACGAAGAGCGCGGAATCGTCTATCCGCCGGCGCAAACCGCGCGCTGGGACCGCATCGAATGGCGCGGACCGCGCGACGCCACGTACCGCTTGAAGGTGTATTCGGACTCCGGCGAGCTCGTGTACGGACCGATCGACAACATTCACGGGACCGTGCATGATCTCCCGCCGGAGGTGAGCGCGCGATGGCCGGCGAAGATCACGATCGAGGTCTCGATGCGCCGGAAGGACGGGACGTGGGTCGCGGTCGGCTCGCGCGAGAGCCGGTTGCAACCGTAGGACGCGGCCTCCGAGCGGCGGCGTTCGCGCTGTCGTGCTCCGCAATTCTCTCCGCGGCAGCGACGCCGCCGTCGCAATCGACTCCCGACGGCGTCGCTCGGCAATCGAAGGACGACTCGAAGGAGTCCGCCGCCGCGGCGGCCGAGAAGAAACGCAAGGACGGCGAGCGCATCGCCGCCGCGGACGCGAAGGCGGTCGAGCTCGCGCAAGCCGGCGACTTCGACGGCGCCGTCGACTGGGTGCTCGCCGCGATCCGCGCCGACGATGTGCCGCTCTATCGCACTCACGTCTTTCTCCGCGCGGGAGATCTGCGCTACAAGCAGACGCACTACGAGCAGGCGTTGGAGCAACTGATCGCGGCCGAGCGCGAGCTCGATCCGAACGCTTCCTGGGGCCGGCGTGCTGCGTGCGAGATCTACGCCCTGCGCAGCCAGGTGTACCTCGACGAAGGATTGATCGACGTCGCTCGCGAGTGGGCCGACAAGGCGATCGCGCTCGTCCCGAAGCTCCTCGAAGCCGTCGACAAGGCCAAGAAAGCGAAGCGGGAGTTCAACTGCGACTCGGCGATCGTCTCCGCGAACCGCGCCAACATTCGCGCGCTGGTCGGGATGGAGGACTACGGCGCGGTCGATCCAGCCGTGAAGCAGGCGCTCGCGTCCGACGTGTACGCGAGGACTCCGCGCGCGCGCGCCAACTTGCTTTCGATTCGCGGCCTCGCGTTCGCGAAGGTGTCTCGACTCGACGATTCGAAGACGGCGCGAGCCATCGAGGATCTGCGCGCCGCGCTGGCGGTGCCGGAAATCGAATCGAGCGAGTGCGTGTTCCCGGAGATCGCTCTGGCCGAGATCGCGCTGCGCTCGTCGAGTTGGGACGAGGCTCGAGCGTGGCTCGAGAAAGCCGCGCAACATCTCGGTCCGGCGGAGCAACGCACCCAGCGGCGCCCGTACCTCACGTGGTTGGCGACCAGCGCGCGCCTCGTCTACGAGCGTCAAGACCGCCAGGCCGGCGAGAAAGAGATCGCCGCGATGCGCGACGATCTCGCCGCGGAGTTCGCGCGACGACTCGAGGCGTGGAACGCCGCACCGCCGCGCGAAGGCGGCTACGGGCGTCTGCTCGAGAACAACCGTCGAGCGCTGATCAGCGAGCTCATGCGGTTCGACATGAGAATCGCGCCGGGAAAGACCGGCATCGAGCGCGCGCTCGGCCGCTTGTTCGATGCCGAAGGCATGAGCAGCCTTGCGCGACGATTGGACGCGCCTCACGCCGACTTGGCGAGCGTGCGCGCGAAGCTCCTCGCGCACCCCGACGAGCACGCGCTGCTCGTCTACTTTCCGTGCGTCGATCGCACGCATCTCTTCGTGATCAAGCGGGACACGCTCGAGCATTTCGAGTTGCGCTCGAAGGACTACGTCGACGCCGCGCGCGACGAATTGAGGAGCCGTCTCGAGAGCCCGATCGCGAGCGGGGATCCGGATTGGAAGCGGGCGAAGCGCGCCGAAGAGTCGAGCGCGCTCTCGAGCATGCTCCTCACGAAGGACGACGTGTGGCCGAGCATCAAGAGCTGCCGTCGCTTGACGATCGTGGGCACGGATCTGCTCGGCGACGTGCCGTTCGAGGCGCTGCCGCTCCCGACGGGAGAATGTCTCGGGCTCGCGAAGGCGGTCAGCTACTTGCCTTCGCCCACGATCGGACTGGCGCTGGTCGCGCGCGCCGAGAAAGATCCGCCGCGTCCCGCCGCCGCGGAGACGAATGCGCTGCTCTTCGTTGGCGCGCCGGAGGGCGTGCCGCTCGCGGCGACGGCATCCGAGCTCGAGAAGATCGGCGCGGCCTATCCGCAGGCGAGCCGTCGATTCCTGCTCGGGCGCGATGCGAGCTTCGAGTCGCTGAAGCGCAGCGTTTCGGCGGCGCGCGTCGTACAACTCTTCACGCACGGCCGCCGCGACGAATCCCTCGAGCGCTCGGTCGGTTTCGCGCTCGCGCCCGCGACCGGATCCGAGTCGACCTTCGTCGGCGCGGCGGAGCTCGAGAGCTGCGACGTTCCTCCGCTCGTCGTGCTCACGATCTGCGGCGCGGGCATCGGCCCCAAGCGGCGCGGCGATCCGATGGCGGCGGATCTGTCGGGTGCGTGCTTCCTAGGCGGAAAGCGCGCGCGCTGCGTGATCCAGAGCACGCACGACCTCGAAGTGCAGGCGATGCAAATCCTCTCCGAGGAATTCCACTCCGCGTTGGTGAAGGGCGACGATCCCGCGGAAGCGCTGCGCAAAGCGCGCGTGCGTTTGTCGCACGAGCCGCGCTTCTCGGACCTCTTCTACCACGAGCTGATCAGCGCGGTCGGAGTCGCCAACGAGCCGTTGTTCGCGCGCTGAGTCCGCGTCCTCCGCTCTCGATGCGGTCGAAAGATTCGTCGCCGCGCGCGGCGACGCACGGCGCCGCGCGGCAACGGCGCGATCGAGCGAATCGAAACTGCGCGATCAGCGGCGAGGATCCCCGTCGCGCGGCTCCTCGTCGTCGTCCGGTGACGGGACGGCCGGGCCGCTGCCCACGCCCCCCTCAGGCGTCGTCGGTGGTCCGAGACCAGTGATGAGTCCCCGGATGACGACGTCGCCCGCCTCCTTGATGATGTCCCAAGTCGTACCTCCGGCGATCAATCCGACGTACGCGGGCCCGGTGGCGAGGACGTCGCCCGGATCCGTGTTGGTGACCACGACCTGGCGAATGACCAAAGGCCAGACGTCCGGCGCCGAGTGCATGATGTAGGTGCTGGGAAGATTGAGCCTGAGCTCGATCGAGGAGCCATCCGGCGGCAGGGGGTCGGGCAGGGACAGCAGAGACGCACTGTAGGGATCGAGGTCCGTTCGCGCGTTCAGGTTGGCCGAGTGCCAGAGCATCACGCTGAACTTCACCTTGGCGTTGCTGTTCGGCGGGACCGCCAACAGATGGTTCGTCGGGACCGTGATGTAGAAGACGAGGTCGAACGTTCCGTCCGCTTTCTGAATCAGCGTGCCGTCCGACAGCGTCGTGCAGTACGGGTTCGGAGTGGGTTGGTCGATCTGAAGGAACGCGAGCATTCCCTGCACGATCTGCGTCCCTTGATGCCAACCGGAGACGGGTGCCAAGAGATCGACGCGACCGTCGCCGTTGAAATCCGCGATCGCCGGCGTCGAGAAGTTGTGGATCGGATCCCGGTTCTGCGGGCCGTACGCGTACTTCACCGGCGGCGAGTGGAACGTGATCGTGTCGCCTGAGCTACTGGTGTACTTCTTGACCTTGTTCTCGTTGTTCACGACGACGAACACGTCGCTGTCGCCGTCTTCATCGGCGTCGCCGGATGCCATGGAAACCGCGCAAGCCGTGCCCAAGTTGAACGGCCCCTCGGACTTCACCGATCCGAACACGTAGAACTTGTCGATGCCGCTGACCGGCGAGATCATCGCCAGTCGTTGCAGCGGCGTGCCTTGGTCGTCGATCACCGTGCCGAGGAGCGGCCAGGTCCAAGGCTGCGATCCGACGAGCGTTCCGTTGGGCTCGTACACCTCGACGCCGTAGTTGCTGAACAGCGCGATCTCGTCCGTGTTCGCCGTGTCCTGGGCTTCGACGTCGCGCCAGTTCAAGAGGAAGAGGCCGTAGACGTTCTGCCCGATGGCGGAGAAGGTCGTCCCCGCCGTGTACTGCCCGCCGGTCTCGTACAGAGTCAGCACGTCGTGTCCGTTGGCGGCGATCCCGGCGATGTCCTGATGGCCGGCAGTGCTCAGCGCACCGACGGCGACGCGGAGGGCTCCCAGCCACGGGCTCGAGCCTGAAATCGTGGTGGGGTTCCACACGTGGTTCACCGAGTCGCGCTCGTGGCTCGTGAGGCCGGTACTGCTCACGGCCAGCAAGAGAGCTTTGCCGGGCACGACGCCCGACAACACGGCGATATCGTTCGCGGGACCCCCGGCTTTGATCGAGGTCGTGTGGACCTCCGGCGTGACGAGGAGCAGCGGCTGCGAACCATTCATCACGACCGCGTCGACCTTCCTGTCGCCCGTGAAATCGCCCGACACGATCTTTCCGAACTGCGCGTTGGAGAGCACGGTCGGATACGCCTGACTGAGCGGCGGCCCTGTCTGCGTTCCGACTTCGCCCCAGCCGATCGTGATTGCGGCGCTGACGGATAGAACGCCCACGGCGGAAAAAAGCACTGATTTCTTCATGAGTGTTGAAGAGGGAGGGGCCTTGGGATCCGGATCTCGCGCGAGATGGGAGCCGGAGGGAGCACGCTACCACCGCTTGCGCGAACGTCGTCGACCGTTGCATGGATTCGCCAGGCGCGGACGTCGCAGGTCTCTAAGTCGTCGCTCGACTCCCGCGCGGCGGCATCCACTTCGGACGATCGGACGCATCGCTCGTGATTCGTTGGTGGCCGATCCTGCGCGCGTCGCCAAGGTTTCCCGAGAACTCGGAGGGATCGCTTGCCGACGCACGACTCTTCTCGCGATGACTTCGAATCGAGATACTCTGCTCGCCGCTCGCTCGCGTGCGCGGGCGTCGAACTCAACGAAGCACGGGAGAGGAGCACATGGTCGAAACGGACATCTGGGTGACCACGGCGAACCACTTCGACGGCTACCGTGTCGTCCGCTATCTCGGCGTGGTGCGCGGCATCACGGTGCGCAGCCGCTCGGTGATCGGCAGCTTCGGCGCGTCGCTGCAGACGCTCATCGGCGGCAACATCACGCTCTACACCGAGCTCGCCGAGCACGCGCGCGCGGAGGCGTACGAGCTGATGAAGCGCCATGCGCGCGAGCAGGGTTGCAACGCGATCATCGCGATGCGTTACGATGCGAACGAGATCGCGCAAGGCGTCACCGAGGTGCTGGCGTACGGCACGGCGGTGGTCATCGAGAAAGCGGCGTGATCGACGCGTGAGGAAAG
>JADMIO010603985.1_pt1 | contig 56777 bp, 62 predicted proteins | sample 8958161 | NCBI WGS metagenome assembly JADMIO01 (sample SAMN16585339, study PRJNA669376) | soil metagenome | isolation source: Crop rotation soil | place: USA: Cullars Rotation, Alabama | collected 2011
GCCGCGACTTCAAGTCACGTGAATTCCAAGCTTCGGATCCCACTGTGCTGGAAAGAGCTCGTTTTTGGCGGTCAACGTTGGCGCATTAAGACGCCGCTCGAACTCAATCGAGACGAAGTGCGTCTCATCCTCTTCGCTGAGGACCTGGTCGTCATCTACCGCGCAACTGAAAGCGGCGTTCGGCGCGTGACCGAGCGCGGCGAACCGCGCGTCCTGGAATAAGATGGTCGACAAACGCATCAGCGAGCTTGACCCGGCGGGCCCGCTCACCGGCAACGAGCTTGTCGAGCTCGTCCAGGACGTTGGTGGTCAGCTCGACAGCGTGCAGAGCCCTCTGCAGGACATCGTCCAGCAGTTGGCATTGCAGGGGCCGCAGGGACAGGCTGGGCCCTCGGGCGCTCAGGGGCCAAGCGGTGCTTCTGGTGCCGATGGATCGGATGGTTGGTCCCCGCTGCTTGCCATTGTGAACGACGGCACTCGACGGGTACTCCAACTCAGTGGCTGGACGGGGGGCGCGGGCGCATCACCGGCGAGCGGAAAGTACATTGGTGCGGCCGGTCTGGTGGATGCGATCGCGGATGCGATTGATCTCCGAGGATCGCAAGGCCCGCAAGGCGCTCAGGGCCAACCTGGAGTTCAGGGACCGCAGGGCAATCCGGGCACGGCTGGCTCCAGCGGAGACGATGGATGGTCGCCCGTCTTCGCCATCGTCGATGACGGCGCTCGGCGGGTCCTGCAGATCACCGGTTGGACCGGCGGTACCGGTCCGTCTCCGGCAAGCGGCAAATATGGGGGCGCCACGGGACTCGTCGATGCGATCGCCGATGCCGTGGACCTACGCGGACCGCAAGGTTTGCAGGGACTTCAGGGCTCCTCGGGCGATCCAGGTCCGGCTGGGGGGCCGGGCGCTGCGGGCCATGATGGCTACGACGGCTGGTCGCCGGCATTCGCGGTGATCGCCGATGGCGCTCGTCGCGTCCTTGAGATCAGCGGTTGGACTGGCGGGAGCGGCTCGTCGCCAACATCCGGTGAGTTCGTCGGACCCACCGGGATGGTGGACGACATTGGCGATGCCGCTGACATTCGGGGAGCTCAAGGCGCTCAAGGCGATGCGGGTCCACCGGGGACACAGGGACCTCAAGGCACGCAGGGCAATCCTGGGACCGCCGGTGCTGACGGCGACGACGGTTGGTCACCGCAACTTGCATTGGTTAGTGACGGCGCTCGTCGCGTCCTGAAGGTTTCTGGATGGACGGGCGGAAGCGGCACGCCGCCGACTTCTGACCTCTATATCGGACTGTCAGGGCTCGTTAGCGACATCGCGAATGCCGTGGATGTGCGCGGAGCCGCAGGCGTTGCAGGAACGAATGGCACCAACGGGTCGACGTGGCGATCCGGAAGTGGTGCTCCGTCCGCGGCACTGGGTGTAGACGGCGATTTCTATTTTCGAACCGACACGGACGATGTCTATCAGAAAGCTATCGGTGTTTATTCGGTCATCGCCAACATCAAGGGTTCGCCCGGACCTTCGGGTTCGGCCGGCACTGCAGGCGCGGATGGCGCGACTTGGCGCGATGGCAGCGGAGCGCCCTCCAACGGGCTCGGCAACAATGGGGATTACTACCTCAACGTCTCCCAGGGAGATGTCTACAGGAAGTCTGCCGGCAACTACAGCATGGTCGTCAACATCATGGGCCCTCCTGGGGCCGCTGGAAGCGGAGTAAGTAGCGGATTCAATTATTCCTTTAACTCGGCGACCACTGGCGATCCGGGGTCAGGCAAGTTCGCGCTCGACAACGCGACCTTCGGAAATCTTACACAGCTCAGTATTTCCAAGACGGATGCGGACAGCAATGGCCTCACTGCTTTGCTAGCCACTCTCTACGCCGGCCGCCGCGCCAGCGTCTTTGTCAGGAGCTCGAGTGGAGCCTTCCTCGAGCTTTTTGTGAATGGTCCGGCAACCGACAACGGCAGTTATGACACCTTCCCGATCACACCAGCAGCCGCTGCTGGGACAATTGCAAATAGCGATGCTTGCAACGTGTCGTTTGTCCCCGGAGGAGATTCGGCACCGTTCTACAACGCAGCGACCACTGATCCAGTCATGGGTATTCCAGGAGTCAACAGCTTCACCCAGATGGGTACAAATACCTTTACCGGGCAGCGCATCTTCTACAGTCCTTTCTTGCTCCGACAGCGCACGAAGTTCATCGGCGTCAACGCGATCACTGGTGGAACGGTGAGCACAAGCCCAACCTTCTACTGGGGTATCTACAAGTGGGACCGGGCAAATGCCATGCCAACGGAGCTGTTGGCGAGTGTCAGCCAAGCGGTTGTGGCGAATACGCATTACGCCAGGGATTTTGCGACGCCGGTGTCTTTAGCGCCCGGTCTCTACGCCGCGGCCTTCCTTTGCGACAAGACCGGTACGCAATCCTGTTTCTATGGCGATCATACGATGGAGGCAGATGCGTTCGTGCACGTTTCGGGTGGGGCCTTCAAGCGTCCGCGGCTCTTTGCAAGCGCTGCCGGGAAGACGTCGCTGCCAAATCCTGAAACAGCGGCACCGACAGGCTTTGACTCGGCAGTGCTTGGTGCGGAGGCGTATGCGCTGCAGACAACCTTCTTCAACTTTTTCCGCTACCAGGCTCCTTGATAATCGAACGCCGCAGATTAGAACGGGCGACGCTGGGCTGCATGGATAAGCGTGAACAAATCGTGGTTCGGCTGATTGAGGTTGCCGAAGGTTTATCCGGAATTTCCACTGTGGTGCGCAACCGTGACGAAATCTCAGAGCGCGCGCGTCCGGCGATCGCAGTCTTTGACGGGGATGAGACTGCCGACGAGCGCGCCGAGCAGCAAGGTCACGGCGGGCGCGCCCCGAACATCATCGAGATGACGCCCGAGGTCATGATTCTGCTGGGCGCCTCGCCCGCAACCGTTGGCCCGACGCTCAATGGGCTGCGCGCGCAGCTGGTCAAAGCCGTTCTGACCGACGCCCAGCTCGCCTCGCTGGTGGGCCCGAACGGACGCGTCCGATACGGTGGATGCTCCACCCAGCTCGGTCATGGCCGCTCCATGGAAGGGTTCATGGCGGTCCATCTGGCCTTCTCGTACGTGCTGCGGCCCGAGCAGCTTTGACTCTCTTAATGGAGTATCGCGATGCCAGTCTCTCCCTCGACTGACAATTATTATGTCGGCAAAGGCAAGATCAGCTTCAAGCCGACCGGGGCCACTACGTTCCGCGATGTTGGCAACGTCACGGAGCTAGAGACCACGCCCAACCTGACGACGCTTGAACACTTCTCCTCGCGCGAGGGCGTCAAGAAGAAGGACAAGGAGGTTATCACCGAGAAGAAACTCACCGTCCGCATGGTTATGGACGAATGGACCGCCGACAACCTTGCGATGGCGCTCTTGGGCGACGTGAGCGTCGATGGCTCGGGCAACAAGGTCATCGACATCTTCTCGCTCAACGCCTTCGAAGGCGAACTCAAATATGAGGGTACCAACGAGATCGGTCCGCAGATGGACATCGACCTGTTCAAGGTCGCGTTCAAACCAGGCAAGAGCCTGAACCCGATCTCGGACGAGTGGGGCAACATCGAGATCGAAGGCGAGGCGCTGGCTGACGCCAACGGTAAGTTCGGAACGTGGACGGTACGCGAGCAAACCGTCGGCCCGTGATTACCCGTTCGGCCGCTCGTTCCTTCGGGTGAGCCCGATCTCGAGTGTCTGCGCCATACGCTCGGCAATGTCGATCAAGGCGTGCGAACCTTCGGGTCCGCAATGCTCTCCAGCGGTCTCACGGAACAGTGTGAGCCAGCGAGGCAACTGATCGGGATGGATCGAGGCATGCTTAAGGTGCGCCGGCATGAAATTCCGCCCCTCGTATCCGCGCTGCAGTCCTGTCGCAGTCAGCCAAAACAGGATGATCCGGTCGATGTGCATATCCCAGTGGGCGCCGATCGCCTGTTCGAAAATGGGGCCGAGCAATGGGTCCCGCTTGACCTTTTCATAGAACGACAAAATGACCGTGCGGATCACCGGCTCGCTAAGCCCTGCGGCGACACCACGATACTCGAACGGGCCTGCAGTCATGACCACGCTCTACATCCGATAGGGAGAAAATTCCATGGTGGGATTAATCGATATCGCGCCAGCGACCGAGACAGTCGTAGCTCAGGGCAAGCCAGTCATGGTCCACGGTGTCTCGGCGAAGGGTTTGGCGCATCTCCTGGCCCGCTTCCCTGACTTGCGCAGATTGATGACCGGGCAGGACGTTCAGGCGGACCAGTTGCTCTCTATGGGAGGTGATGCGGTCGCGGCAATCATTGCCGCTGGCTGCGGTTACCCGGCCGACGAAGCAGCAGAGAAGATTGCCGGCACCTTGTCACTCGACGTCCAGGCGGATTTGCTGGCTGCTATTCTACGGCTCACGCTCCCGAGAGGCATCGGCCCTTTCGTCGAGAAGCTGACGGCCCTGGGGAGTCTCCTCGGCGTCGAAGACGCTCCATCCGCTACGGCGCCGGATACGAAATCGCGGAAGCCATCGACGCGCTGATCGGCGCTAACTATCCGCCCTCCGATGTATGGGCGATGACGCCGCGGCAGGTCGTAAGCTCATTGCATTTCGTAAATCGGCGTCGCGAACGGGAGGCAGCAGAGCGGCTGGTGCTTGGCGCTCTGGCAGCTCGCGGAGAGCCACGGGAGGTCAAACGCCGCGTCGATCAATTAAGCCGAGACTGATCTGGCTTTCTTGGCTTATTTTGGGGCAATGTTCCATCGCGGAACCCAGCCCAACTCTGAAGGTTAAATAAGCGGTCTACACAAGGAGCTTCATCCAAGCGTAACCAATGGGCCAAACGCGCTCGAAAAGCGCAATGGGCAGTACCAGCACGTGGCAGCGCACGTTTTCGGTTGGTTGGCGGGAGTGGAGCAATGCCGTTCAGGATCGTCGAAACCTTCCGTCCCATCCGCGACAATCCCTGGCTGGCCTATCCTGTCGGCCTACTCATTTTTGCGGCAGGTTTCTTGCTCCGATATTTTCCCGGCGGAACGCTGGAAACAGTGCCTTTCATCACATTGTTTCCCGCAATCCTGATTGCTGCCCTTATTTGCGGAGTGTGGGTCGGCCTCTTTGTTACTGTTCTGAGTTTCGTGGCTGGCTGGTATTTTTTCTTACCGGTCTACAACAGCTTTGCGCTGCAAGATTCAGCGAGCGCGTGGGCCCTAGCTCTGTTTTGGGTGACTGCGCTGATACAGCTCTACGTCATCGAGGCGCTCAATCGCGCAGTCCGACGTCTTTCGGAGGAACGCGACCGAGTCGATGTCCTTTTCCGTGAATTGCAGCATCGCGTCGCGAACAACATGACGTTTGTGGCAAGTCTGTTGATGCTTCAACGAAAAGCCATCGAGGCCAATCCGGAGAGTGGACTATCGATCATCGAGCAGGCTCAGCTTCGTCTGGAAACGATGGCTCGCATCCACCGGCGACTCTACGATCCTAAAATCGTTGATCTTCCGCTGAGCTCATACCTCGAGACACTTGCAAAGGACGTCCTTGAGGCGTCAGGAGCGAAGAATATTGTGTGTGTCGTGGAGGTCGCCCCAGTAAAGTTAGAGCTTTCGAGGCTCGTCACTCTGTCCATGCTCATCAACGAATTGATGACAAACGCTTTGAAGCATGGCTTCGCGGGTCGAGATGCCGGCACCATTCAATCAAGCTCGAAAGAGAATCCGAGCGCCGGCTCATTCTCTCTATTCGCGATGACGGCCGAGGTTTTGTAGGGGAAAAGCCAAGCGACGGGTCGCTCGGCATGACGATCATTCGCTCGCTTGCTTCTCAGCTTGGTGGCCAGATGACTTGGTCTGGCGGGTCGGGAACGACAGCGAAGCTGGCCTTCGCCGGCTAGAAGGAGGTTCGACATCCCTCGAAATTGCGAAGGGTTGCTGCGATTTGAGCAGCTTCGTAAGGCTTGCGCAAAAATCGTCCGCCACTCGGCAGGTCGCTCTCCAACACGTTCATCTGACCTGATGTCACGATGAGAGCAACGGGAGGCCAACGGTCTCTGACGACACGCGCCAGTCGCAGGCCATCCATGGATCCCGGCATGTGAACGTCAGTGAAAACCGCGCAAATGTCATCGCGACTTTCCAGGATACGAATGGCATCGTCGGCATCTGAAGCTTCAATGGCAACGAACCCGGCCGCTTCCACCATGGCCACGGCGTTCAGGCGGATGAGGGTTTCATCCTCCACCACCAGCACAACGTGCCTCTGACCGGCTTCTGCTCGGCCCATCGCCAACACCACTGCCTGAACGCTTCCCCCAACGCGAAGCCGCCCATGTTCTCTATGTAACGTCCCCACGGCAGAGCAGTTCCTGAATACCTTGTCCAAGTTGCTGGAAACGCGGAAAGAATAGACCCTTTGCGCTTTACTCTCTCCGACGCGGCTACCGGTTTCGTAGGAGCCGTTGTGAATGGAGTCCAGCGACCGATTGCCAAGGCCGCGACGGCAGCTGTTCGCGAGGCCGGTGACATTGCCAAGAACAATAGCCGGGCGAGCATCGCCGCGGCCGGCTTCTCTCGGAAATGGCAGAACGCGCTTCGGGTCAACATCTACCCGCCCCAGGGCGACAGCCTTCGTCCAGCGGCCTTCATCTTTCACAAAATCCGGTACGCAGGCGTGTTCGAGGACGGAGCTATCATCGGAGGAGCGCCATTCTTGTGGCTCCCGCTCGACACCGTCCCCCTCAGACGCGGACGCCCGGTGACGCCCTCCCAATACGTGAAATCGATCGGTCCGCTCGTCTCGGTGCAGAGGCCCGGTCGGCCACCACTCCTGTTCCCCAAGTACCGCTCGGCAAGACGTCGTCGTGGAAAAACGACCAGCAAAGACCGCAAACCGCTGTACGTCGGATTGACGAGCGTCGCGATCGCAAAGCGCTTCAATATCAAAGCCGCGGCGCAGAACGCCGCGGCACTGCTGCCGTCCTTATTCGAGAAGCACCTGAGGTCAGGCTGACATGGCTGGTTCGACCATCACCCAGCGCATCGCGCTTGAAGGTGCCGACCAGATCAAGGAAGCGCTGCGCAAGATCGGTGATGCTGGCCGCAGCGCTTTCCAGCAGATCCGCGATGCTGGTCAAAGCGTCAAGCTCGACGCGGTCGAGACGGCTGCCAAACGCGCAGGCGTCACAGTCGACGAAATGCGCACGCGGGTTGCCTCGGCGCGCGCCACGCTCGACACCCTCGGAGCCACATCCCGGGAAGCAGCCAACCAGGCAGCCGGGATGGGAAGAGCGACCCGGGATGCAGTCTCGGGGTTGAACAATCTGAACGATGCATCCGACCAGGCCGGCACCACGATTGGCGCGACTGACGTTGCCGCCATCCGATTCGGCCAGACCCTTCGGCTCCTCGGACGGGCCGCCGGCATCCATGAGCTGTCTCAGCTTGGCCGTACCATGGGTGTACTGGGCCGAGCGTTCGAAATTGGTGCGCCGGTCCTGTTTGTGGCGGCGCTGGAAAAAGTCGCCGCTTCCGCAGCCGCGGCAGCTGACCAGGTCGCGGACCTCGCCGCCAAGGCCAAGGTCCCCATCGAGCAGTTCCAAGCGCTCGTGGGGGCCGAGAGTGCGGTCGGGCAAGGCGTGGAGCAGGCAAGCGCAGCCTTTAGCGGCCTCAACAACTTGATCAAGGAGACCGCCACCAATACGCAGCGTAACGATCAGGAGTTCTCGCGGCTGCGGGACCAGATGGAAGGCGCCCGAAACAAGGCGGGCGAGCTTGCCGAGGGGTTCATCAATATCAATCGACAGGGCGTCGAGGCATTCCGCCGGCTGCAGGAGGCGCAGCACAAGCTCTCCGTCGATGCGGCTAATTCTGAGCGCGACTTCGCGCAGGCCCTGCAACGGATCAACGAGCGTCGGCAAGACATCACGCAGGGCCCACCGAGTGCGGCCGAGCAGCAGCGCCGCCAACTGCGCGATCTCGACGAGCAGGAGGAGCGGCTCCGCCAGCAGTTCGCCGAAAATGAGCGCCGCCGCATGCAGGAGGCCTTGAAGGCGCAGGAGGCGTTCAACGAGGCGAAGCGCAAAGAGGCAGAAGAGGCGCGCAAGCTCAATGATCAGATTGCCGAGCAGGAAAGGAAGGAGCGCGAGGCAGCTCGTGCGCTCGCCCAGGCGCGCGCCGAGGCCGACCGGAACGCAACCGCTTTGGAGAGGCTCGGCATCAATGCGGTCGATGCGGCTGGCAAGCTGAAAAAAGCACCGGCCGTTCTCCTGGAAATCGCTGACGCTCTCAAGAACGTGACCGATCCGGATCGCCGGGAGCAGATCGAATTTGAGCTCATCGCCGCCGGGTTGGACCGCAAACTAATCCCAGCACTGCGCCGCGGGGCGGACGGCTTTCGGGAACTACAGGATGAAGGCCGCCGCATCCGGCCACCGTTCACGACACAGCAGGTCGCAATCGCCGACCAGTTCCAGATTGCAATTGGACGGCTCGGCAATGCGCTTGGCGGGTTGAAGGATCAGTTTGGACTGACCATCGCGCCGGCCTTCACGGCTTTCTTCGAGCGTTTGACAGAGATTGTGATTGCCAACCGCGATGGCATTGTCGAGTTTGGCCAGATTCTCGGCTCCCTTCTGAAGCCGCTGCTGGAAGGCGTCGCGGTGCTGCTCAACGGACTTGTGGTCGCCTTCACAACGTTGTTTGCAACCGTGGCGCAGGGGGTCAATGCCGCCTTCGGAACAAACCTCACGACCGCGCAGGTGTTTGCGGGGGCGATCGCGCTAATCGTGCTTCAGCTTGCTCGCGTGCCGGCCGCCATTGCGTTGATTGTGACCGCACTCGGCAAGCTGATCGAGGCAATCGACCAGTCAGATCTGTCCCCGATCGCGAAAAGTGCCCTTAAGGCCACGGCCGTGATTGCGACTGCTTTCGCGGTCCTGCCGACTACCCTCATCAAATTGATCGCGCGTATTCCGTTGGCGATCACCGGCATCTTTGGACGACTTGCCGGAGTGATCCTGTCGGGACTGCGTATCGCAGCTCTTCTCACGACTCTGTTCGGCGGCTTCACCGCGGTCGTGGTGCGGGCCAGCGTAGCTGTCGCCGGCTTTGTGGCTGCGTTGTTTGGGCTGCCGGCCGTCGTTGCCGTGATTATTGCGGCGGCGGTCGGTTTCTTTGCGGTTTGGGCCTTTCAGAACTGGGAGAAGATCAAAGCTGCCGCCACAGCCACCTGGCAGTTCCTGGTTCAGAGCGTGACGACGCTTTGGCAGGGAATTCAAAGTGTCTTTCAAGGTGGTGTTTCCTTCGTCGCCAGCCTTTGGTCCGGCGTGGGGTCTGCCGCACAGGCTACCTGGGATCTTGTCGTGAGTGGAGCTCAGGCTCTCTGGTCGGCGCTCACGAGCCTGTTCGACACGGGCATTCAGCTGCTCGGCAGCGCCTGGACGGTGCTGCTCGATTCGGCAAATGCGATATGGGCACTGGTGGCGCAGGGGGCGCAGGCGCTGTGGAGCGCTCTTACATCCTTGTGGCAAACCGGCGCTTCGGTCATTTCCCGCGTTTGGGACACGATCTCCGGATCAGCGCAAGCGCTATGGGCCGAGATCCAATCCACCTTCGAAGGGGGCTTCCAATTCATCTCGCAGGGTTGGCAGGTCCTGGTCGCCGTCACGACCGCTGTGTTTGTGCAGGTCGCCGCCTTAGCCCAGGCGGTCTGGGCGGCGATCAGTTCCACCGCGCAGTCCATGTGGGATCAGATCACCGGATTCTTCTCGGCAGGCGCGAACGCCGTGATTGGGTTTCTGCAGAAGATCAAGGATTTCGCGTTGTTGGTGTGGAATGCAATCACCGGCGCCGCGAAGGAGGCCGCGCAGGCCCAGAACCAGGCTGCAGACGCCGGTGCTGCGGGCTTTGCCCGAGGCGGGCCCATCGTCGGGCCCGGCACGGCAACAAGCGACTCCGTTCCAATCTGGGCGTCGGCCGGGGAGTTCATGGTGCGCGCCGCGGCCGTGCGGCGATATGGTCTCGGCCTGTTTCACGCGCTCAACGCCATGCGGTTGCCTCTGAATATTTTTCGTGGCTTCTCGCAGGGTGGACTGATCGAACGGCTGCAAGTGCTCGCGCCGCCCATGCCGGTCTTGCGGTTTGCCGAAGGTGGCTTGGTCTCGGCACCAGCAGCTGGCGGCAACCTGCGTCCCATCAATCTGCAGATTGGCTCGGAGCTGTTTGCCGGAATGCTTGCGCCCGAGGATGTCGCGCAGAAACTGATGCGGGTCGCCGTCACGCGCCAGATCCGCAGCGCCGGGCGCAAGCCCAGTTACTACGGCAAGGGGCGCTGACGCTTCATGAGCGAAACGCTGCTCGTGCTCACCGGAATTGGCATTCCGGACTACTCGGCACGTGGGCTCACGCAGACCCTGGAGCCGATCGAAGCATCTGCAAGCTTACGGAGGACCATCAATGGTGCCCTGAAGGATTTATCCTTCGCGCAATTCCGCAAATACAAGTCGACCATCTCGTGCCAGGACCAGGAGCCGCCCGCGGTGGACGGGGTCTGGCCCGGCCAGGTGGTCACTGTCGATTGCGTGGCCGAGCTGAGCTACCCGACCGGTGGCGCGCCCACACGTCCGGTCGTCACCGCTAGCTCACGGACTGACGGAGCATTCGTCTTCTACCGTCCGCAGCTGCAGATGCTCGTGACCAGGTTTTCGTTGAACCGGGATGAATACGGCGCGGCCGTCCAGTGGCAAATGGATCTTGAAGAAGCGTGATGGCGGGACCGTTCTATTTCGCGTGGGTCGGCGCGTCTGAAACCAGTTTTGATCCTGTCGCTCACGCCCGCGAGGATGAGGACGTGTTCGGCTTCACGGTCGAACACCAGGAAGGTGATTTCGCGGCGCTTGAAATCGAGATCAGGAATCCCCGTGTGGGACTGCTCGCGCCCGCCCGCAAGGTGCACGCTTTCCTGTCTTTCGATACCGGAAGCGAGGTCAAGCCACTGTTCCGCGGACGGCTCGTCGGTATTCCCGATGACATCAACCAGGAGATCGTGCGGCTGCAGTTTACCGCTCGCCCCGACGATTATGCCGCACAGAAGACAGCGCTGGCCAATACACTCAAGGTGCTGCCGTACTACGATCCAGTCTTTATCTCCAAGGACAAATGGGACGATCCTGACGCGACGCTGGAGGCCCGCAGCGAGCTCTGGCACATCGACCGCGTCACCGGCGAGCTCACGACGTCGGATCTCCTTGTCGGCGAAGACGGTAACGAGGATTTCCTCGCGAGCGAGGTGCCCAACGACAGCGTAAGCGTGCATCTCAACCAGACCCCGCTGCGCAGCGTGACGATGGACGCGGAGGTTGGCTGGTCCCAGCGTGATAGTGGGACGCTGCCGATCTACTACAACTCCTCTTTCACCAGCTTCCTGGCCGACTCGGTCGCGGAGGAATGGCCGAAAGCGGGTGCCAATCTCGGCGGCGGATGGAGCGTCACCGTCGGTTACGCTTCGACCAATATCGACAATATTCCGAGCGACGCCTTCCACACCGACATCAATCTGCCGGCGCCGCCCGATCCAATTCCGGAGGATCAGACGGTTATCGAGCCGCCGCCACCTCCACCGCGGAATACGGTCGGGCGGCCGATCCCCGGCGGCTGGATTTTCATCCTCACGCACGAGGAGGTGCAGGGCAAATCGTCCGCGACCGAGGCCTCTCTGCGGGTGCGCGAGGAAGGCGTGATCATCCCGCTTGTCACGGTGTACGGCACCCTGGTCGTTCGTTACGACGCCGATCGCAACCGCAAAGAGCACCTGCGCTTTACATTGCACGCTGACGCACAGCCGATCATCACCTTGCCCGGCGAGGACGAGGTGCTCAATCTCAGCGTTTCGGGCAATGATGTTGGGAAGGACGTTGCCGGCGACTTGCCCATAGGCAGCGCGCGGCGGCGGTCGTACTTCCCGACGGACCGAGGTTTGAAGAGCCTCGAATACCTGATCTGCCTTGCCCGCGCGCACCTGATCCTGCGTTCGCGTGCGGTCGAGGTCACCTTCGAGTGCGCATTCGAGCGCGCGACCGAGCTGTCTTGCCGCAAGAACGCCCGCGTGTTCGACGGGCGCCTCCCGGGCAGCAACGCGGTCGGGAAGGTCATCAAGTATGGGTTCTCGGCCGACGGTGACAGCGGCAAGCTTATCGGCACGGTGACGATCGGCTGCGCGATTGGCTTCGGTGGAGCGATCTCCGAGAGTCCGGGAGCGCCGACTTATGTCGAGGACGGCTACGTTGCTCTCGGTTACCAGTTCTACGATGGCCAGATCGAGGTCCTGGCAGCAAGCGACGTCGGCTACACGGTCCCGATCGATGCGCCCACTGATGATGGCCTTGGGTTTCCCTTGACGAGGGTCCCCTTCCTCGCAGAGCCGCAGTTTCACTCCGTCGATCTATCGGCTGGCATTTTCGAGGGCACCGTCGACCTCAGCAACCCAGATGGTGCCCAGGCCGCCAAGACTGCCATCGATGCGATCATCAAGTCCAAGCGCTGCCACCTCGATTTCACGATCGCGCCGGTAAACGGCCAGACCTTCGACAACAGCTACGACATCACGCTGACCGACCTAGTCGTTCCGAAAATGATCGATCTTGAGGCTACCTCTTGAGCCTCGAACGTACGATCCGGCCGTTCCAGCTACCGGCGGTCACGCCGCCGGCGCTCGTGCTGGATGATACGAAGCAAAGCGACCCGGTCACAGTCTCACTCGGCCGCGAAGGTGGGAAGACCTTCGACTACTCGTACTCGTTCTCGAGCTCGGTGCATTCGACAACCGACAACTATAAGGAAGTCTCGCGCAAGAGCGAGACGCGCCGAGTCGAGAACCCGGACGATCCCGACCAGTTCGTCGAGATCAAGCGGGCGACCGAGATCAAGCTCGTGAACGAGGACAACCCGAGCCTCAAGCGTCGTTACCGCTTTCACTATCCGGATGGCAGCAGCAGCTGATGACGGCCCGACCTGTCCACGTCGGTGGACATTGGCAGATCGTAAACGTCGGCTGGGGCGGTGGGGTCTTCGTCTATATAACGGTCACTGCGAATTATGATCAAGGCACTCCCGGTTCGCGCAGCGTCGACCTGACGCTGACGAAGGACGGCCGGGACGCAGGCGGAAGCATCCTCGCGCAGCGGATGTTTGATGTGCCGTCAACGGAATTCAGCCAGGCGAGGTCGGTATTCCGCGCGGTGCTGAGGTTTTCGCGCGCGCCTAAGACCAATGCTGCGGCCTTTACTCTCAAGCTTCGTGGAAGCATCACTGTCAACGACACCACCAATCCTTCGACGACCGAACTTTTCTGCGGAACGACAACGGTTGCGGCTCACTACACGCGGTTTCTGACGCACTTCGGAGGCCCGGAGCAGAACCAAGTGTGGGAAACGGTGACATGGACGACCACGACGCCCGCCGGCACGTCCACTCTCAGTTGGTCCTATCAGCTGGCTGATGTCACGGTCGATGATGTCAATCACCCGCCGCCCGACAGGTCAGATTCGAGCACCTCGATCTGGTACGTCGACGCCTTCGGCAATTATGTGGACACGCATCGCCCGTGCGACGAGCTTCCGCCACCGGGGACGCCGGTGACGTCGACCCATACGGAAGGTTTCAACCTCATCGAGGTCGATGTCTTCCCGCGCAAGGGCTACAGGGTACTGCCGGTCGGCCAATGGACCGAAGAGCAGAATGCCGATGACATCGTGGTTGCAAGAAACGATCAAGCCATCGGGGGTTTCCAGTGGCAGGCCCTCGTCCCTCGGCCCCAAATCGGTCTCAACAGCGATCACTTGCCGGTCTACGACGACATTCCTGACGGCGACTATGATTTCCGGCTGTCGAAATTGCAGTTCAGCACACTTCCCCCGCCCAAGCCGGGGCAGCTATTTGCGGTCCTTGGCGTCTATCCCCTGACCACCTTGAAAATCAAATACATCTTTCTGGTTGCCACGACGAACCCTTACCGCGTCCATCGTACCGTGCCGGACGTGCTCTTGATCGCAGCTGGCGTGACGCCGTCGACAGATCAAGCCTTCGACTGAGCGAATTTTCGTCTTTTCACAACATCACAACGGCCTTACCGCATGAGCATCGTCTATCGGACGGATGACGGCGCACGCTGGGGTGCCGGCAAGGGCTCGAACCTCACCCCCGCCGAAGTCGACGTCAATTTCTGGGAGGTGATCCAGCGCCTGGTTTCGCTGGAGACTAACCCGCCGTCAGCCGTCAGCATCGATGACATCACCGTTGCCGGCAACCAGATGACGGTCCATCTCACGGATGGATCGACGCGCGGGCCGTTCATCCTGCCAACCGCGCAGTGGCGTTGGACGGGCGCCTGGCGGACCTCGATGGTCTATTTCGTCAACGACATCTTTTCGTTTGACGGCGCGATTTACCGGGTGGCCGTTAGCCATACCAGCGATGCGACCAGCTTCGACCCGAATGCGCTTGGGGCGTCCGGCTACATCTACAACCTGCTGCTGAACCCGCCTGTTCAACCTTACGACCTCGGCATGTTCTTCAGCTTCACGATCCCGGCTGATGGATCACAAATTCTTCAGCACGTCGCTGCGCGTTCTTTTGTGGTCCCGGGCGACTTCCTTCAAAGCATCGCCTTTCTGCGCGTCACCGCTACCACTCAGACGCTCACGTTCGGCTTTCACAAGAATGACGACCTGATCGGACACCTCGAGTTCGAGCCGGGCGTAAACACCACCACGGATGGCGGTCAATTTGGCACCTTCGTGCCGCTCGATCCGCCGGACGATATCCAGTTCGATCATAGCGACCGCTTCAAGGTCACGGCTCCCGACATCGCCACGCCCGATGCCACAGCCGCTGGACTGTCCATGACGATCGCGGCTCGCACCGGGACGATCTCCTGATGCTTGTCAACGCGATCGCGTTCTATGCACGGCCGGTGAGGTCGCTCGCCCCGGCCGCGCTCGTCAACACCAATGCGTTCGGCGCGTCCCATTTGCGCCAGGACCTGCTGTTGATTCCAACGATCGTTGAAAACGCGCAAAGCTTCGGAGCCTCAGAGGTCCGGGTTTCGCGGCGATATCTTCAGTCGAGCCTTGTGACAAACGCGCAAAGCTTTGGAGACAATCAGGTCCGACTGGCGAACCGCACTTATCTAGCGTCGATTGTTTTCAGCAATGCGACCGGGTTTGGCGCCCATAAATTCAAGAAGCGGCTGACCGCTACGTCCTATACGAACGCCAGCACGTTCGGCACGCAGACCGTCCGTACGCCGGAGAAGAAGTTCAGCTACTCGAATGCACTCGGGACCGGCGATCGCCGCGGGACCATCACGGTCACGACGTCAGGTGGCTCTTCATCCGGGACCGTTGCGAATCTGGTCGACGGCACGACATCCGGCAATCCGTTCTTTTCCGGTGCGGTCACCTTCAAGTTCGATCTCGGCTCCGCCAAGGTCATCAAGCAGGCGCGCTGGAAACAAACGAACTCCACGGCTCACGGCCTGTACAAGTGGCAAGGCTCAACTGACGACGCGAGCTACGCCGACATCGGGTCCGCCTTTACGCTCGGGGGCGAGTCGGTCAACCACCATGACGAGCTGCTCGGGAACGACAGCGCCTACCGGTACTACAAGCTCACGCCCACCACCGGCTCGATGTCGGCCTCGCCGGACATCCAAGAGGTCGAGTTTTTCATCGAGGGTACGACCCAGGACGAGCCCGCAACTTCCTATCACGCGCCCATCAGCAACGGGAATCGCATGTCGCTGATCAATGTGTCGACGACGGCATCGCTCGGCGGTGGCACCATCGACAACTTCGTGGATGGGGTGCAGGACGCAAACAACTCCACGGATGCGTTCTGGTTCGTCAACGGCCAATCCGGCAAGTCGATCACGTTCGATTTCAGCCCATCCGGTAAGAAGCAGGTTATCGACGCCTTCAACTGGCACCAGCAGTTCAGCGGTGATCAGGGAACCTGGAAGGCCCAGGGCTCGGACAACGGCAGCTCCTGGACCGACATCGCAACCGGCATCCACATAACGGGGGGTGGTGAGTACGCCTGGACGAATTCCACGCCCTACGCGCAGTACCGGCTCGTTCAAACGTCCGGCACCACCAATGACGGCCCCTGGATTACGGAAATCGAGTTCCGGGCGGCGCCCGGCGTCTATTCAACCGATCACATCTAGGAGGAACGCCGAATGGCGAATCACATCTATCCGCTTGCCAAGAAGCAGATGCTGCAGGCTGGCATTGATCTCTCGTCGGCGAACGTCAAGGCGATGCTGGTCAATGTCTCTGGCGCCGGCACGCTCTACACCTACAACGCCGCGCATGAATTCTTGAGCGATGTTCCATCCGCGGCGCGCATTGCCACCTCGGGAAATCTGTCGGGCAAGGCGATCGGGAATGACGGCAGCTTCGACTCCGATGATCCGACCTTCAGTGGGGTCACAGGCGACTCGGTCGAGGCGATCGTCCTCTACATCGACACCGGCACCGCCGGATCGTCCCGCCTGATCATGTTCCAGGATACCGGCGTGACCGGCCTGCCGCTCACACCCGACGGCAGCGACGTGCAGATCAACATCGACGCCGCAGGCTGGTTCGTTCTCTGACGCAACCGACCAAACGCTCCCAACCGCAGCCGCCCCAGGGCGGCTTTTTCATTTTCAGGAGGTTCCAATGGCAGCTTCGACTTATGACGAGGCGCGGCGGCGCCTGCTCGTCCACGAAGGTGGTTACAGTAACCATCCATCCGATCCCGGCGGTCCGACAAACTTCGGCATCACGATTGCGGACTATCGCGCGTACGTGAAGCCGGATGCGACCGCCGACGATGTCCGCAATATGAGCGTGGACGACGCGAAGCGGATCTACCGCAAGCGGTACTGGGATGCGCAGCGCTGCGATGAGTTCCCGCCCGGTGTCGACTACAGCATCTTCGACTACGGCGTGAACTCTGGCATTGGCCGCAGCGGCAAGGTCCTGCGCCGCGTGGTGGGCCTTCCGGACAACACGAGCGTCGTCACCGACCAGGTGCTGGCGTACGCGCGAGTGCGCGATCCCAAGGTGCTGGCCGCAGCAATCTGCGACGAACGGCTCGCCTTCCTGAAATCGCTGCGTACTTGGCCGGTCTTCGGTCGCGGGTGGGGCACGCGCGTTGCCGAGGTCAAGACGGTCTCGCTTGCGCTCGCGGGCGCGACGCAGGGCGTGACGCCGAGCGAAGCGCCATCAGTTCGCGGCGGGACGCCGCCTTGGCTCGCGCGCATGAACGTGATCCTCGGCCTGTACGAGTTCGCCGGGGCCAACGACAACCCGGCAATCCTCGGCATGGCGCGCGCCTGTGGTGGCAACATCGCCCGAACGTACAAGCACGATGCCACGCCGTGGTGCGCCCTGACGGTGAATTACTGCCTCGTCGCGTCCGGACTTCCTGGCGACGACAGCCTTTGGGCGCTCGACTTCGCGCGCTACGGCAACCGTCTCAGTGGGGCCGCAGTCGGTGCGATCGCCACCAAAAAGCGCGACGGCGGTGGTCACGTGTTCCTGGTGGTCGGCCGCACCAAAGAAGGCCGCATCGTCGGCCGTGGTGGCAACCAGAGCGACATGGTGTGCGACGAGGTCTTCGACCCGTCGGTGATCACTTCTTTCACCTGGCCGAAGGACTATCCAACGCCAGCGCAGGTGGGATTCGCTTACCTGCCCATCGTCGCCCCGGCGCCGAAAGCCAGGCGGGATGTCGTGCTGCCGCCGCCGACCCAACTCGAGCTCCCTGCCAAGGGAGTCGTACCGCCGCCGAAGACCGCCAAGGAGATCATCACCAAGGGCGTGCCGGCCGGCGGTGCCGCCGGTGGCATCGGCTTCTGGGACTGGGTCGCCGTGCATCCGCTTGAAACAACTGGCTTGGCGCTCGCGGGTGCGGGCGCCGTCGGCGGTGCGGTCTACGCGCTCAATCGCTGGCACCGCGCGCGGCACGAAGCACCGACGCCCGGTCTCGTCCCCATCGCAGCTTAATCAAAGGAGCAGATCATGCTGATGGTCATCCTCATGACCGCGACCATCGTCGCGGTCTACTGGTTCTGGATTCGCCCGATCCTGAAATCGCGTCCGGCCTTCGCGGAGTTCTACGCACGCGAGGACAGCGTATTCGCGGCTCTACGCGAGAAGCTCAAGGGCATCAAGCAGAAACTCTCGTCTGTGATCGTGATCGCGGCGAGTGCGGCCGTCAGCGGCTATGACTTCATCACGCCCATCGTTAGCGGCGTTGATGTGAGTTCGATCGCCGCGCAGGTGCCATCCTGGGCATGGCCTCTTGTCCTTATCTGCATCACCGCGCTCTTCCAGTTCCTGCGCAATCTGGCGGACAGCCGGCACAAAGAAGAACTTGCAGCAGCGGCTGCCGGCGCGGAGGAGAACTAGCGATGTGGAGCTGGCTTGCGAGCCTCATTGGGGGGCCGGTCATCTCCGGCCTCATCAATGCTTACAGGGCTAAACTTGATGCTGCGAACACACAGGACCGAATCGCCGCGGACCTCGCAGCCAAGGAGATCGAAGCGGAGATCGAAGCGCGCAAAGAAGCCTCTGCAATCATCATCGCCGAACAGGGCCGGTGGTACACCGCGATCATCCGGCCTTTGCTCGCATTTCCGCTGATCATCTATCTCTGGAAGGTCATCGTCTGGGACAAGGTGCTCGGCCTGGGCACGACCGATCCAATTACCGGCATGGTCGCGGATTGGATTGGCATGATCGTCACGGCCTACGTCGGTGGCCGATCGATCGAGAAGGTCGCGCGCATCTTTAAGCGCTGAGTCCACCCGATAAGCAAGGAGATTCCATGAACGGGGACGGAAACTCGACCCAAAGGTCCAAGCCCAAGTTCGACCCGACGATCAACTACGGTCACGTCTTAACGGTTGTAAGCTTTATCCTGGCAGGAGCGGGGGCGTATTACGGTATGCGGGCCGAGTTGCAGGGGGTCGATCAGCGAGTCGCGAAGATCGAGAATACACTGCAGCAGCTAGCAAATGTTCTCGTATTGACTGCCCGTCAGGATGAGAGGCTCATTGCAATCGAGCGGCGAGTCGATCGCTTGGAACAAGCGCCTGCACATCGTTGATCCGTGGAAAACGACCACTCCACAGGAGCCCGCTGACCAGTCCTTGCGTGCGATCGCCAGGACGCGCACCGTTCTCGCATCACGCTTTCTTCTTCAATGACTTCGCCACCTCGCGAGCGATGTCGACAACTAACTGCGCGACTGGGCTAAGCGCGCGCTTTTTTAGGGTGACGATCCCGTTTGGTACACTGCCAATGGGAAGCGTGACCGGCAGCACCTTCAGTTGCGAACGGCCGGCGGGAAATTGCAGGGCAGACGCTGGGAAGATCGTGAGGAATCGGCCAGTCGCCAGCAAGCTCATCCGGACTTCCGGCGATACGGTCGTCACATTAGCGCTGGGATGGACCGAACCAAGGGCCATGAACGCGTCCACTATGGTCGAACCGAGCACCAACTCGGGCGGCGGCAGCACCCACAGCTGGCCCTCAAGCTCGCGACGCGCGACCTTGCCCCGCCGCGCCAACGGATGCCGCGCGCCAGCCACGACGACAAGTGAGTCGTCAAATAGCGTTTCGAAGCTAAACTGCGCTCCGACGACCGGACCGACCTTTCGGGTAATCAGGAGGTCGAGCCGCCGCTCCCTCAGGTCACGGTGCACAGTCTCGACCGGCGCCGACAACAGTTCGAAGACGATGCGCGGATAGCGGCGGGAGACACGATCGATGACTGTGGACACGAAGCTAGCAGCTAGCAGGGGGCTGCATCCGATCCGGACGCTTCCGGAAGTCGGATCGGCCAAAAACTCGACGCTTTTCAACGTCTGACGCAAGTCGTCAAACACCGCGGAGCCGCCGTCGAGGACGGCGCGACCGCAGGCGGTGGGCTCGATCCCTTGAGGGCCACGATCGAGCAGTCGCACACCGATAGTCTGCTCTAGCGTCCCAATCGACCGGGAAACTGCAGGCTGGGTCGTATTGAGTAGCCTTGCAGCTTTGTTCATGCTGCCCGCCTGCACGACTGTCATTAAGACATGCAGATCGCTCAGTTTGATGCGGCGTCCAATGCGGTCGCTCAAATGCATGCCAAGGCCTTATTGCAGAAATGCGATAATGATATGAGATGTTAGCATTATCCCGGCATATCGAAATCCCCTACGCTGCCGATGCGCCCGCCGTTTGAGCGCAGCGTCAAGATCGGAGGGGTGCGATGCTGGAAACTCGTCGTCAATTCCTGCGCACGATAATCGGCACAGCAGTGGCGGCGATCAGCCCGCGCGCGCACGCGCAGTCTTATCCAGCGCGGCCGGTCCGCCTCGTCGTCGGCATTGCGGCGGGAAGCGCACCAGATATCTTTGCGCGCCTTCTAGGCGATTGGCTCTCTGCCAAACTTGGCAAGCCGTTTCTCATCGAGAACAAGCCGGGCGCCGGAACCAATATCGCGACCGAAGCAGTCGTACGCGCACCGGCCGATGGCTACACGCTACTCCTGGTGAGCGCGCCAAACACCATCAATGCGACCCTGTACCAAAAGCTCAACTTTGACTTTCTGCGCGATATCGCGCCGATCGGATCGTTCGTGGACTCGCCGGAAATTCTTCTGGTGCATCCATCGGTCCCCGCAGCGAACGTTGCTGAATTGATCGCCTATGCAAAGGCGAATCCAGGCAAGCTTTCGATGGCGTCACCCGGAGTAGGTTCGGGACCGCACATGTCAGGCGAACTGTTCAAACGCATGGCCGGCATCGAAATGATTCACGTTCCCTATCGCGGCGGAGGACCCGCGATGGCTGACTTAATCGGCGGACAGGTGACCGTCACGTTCACGGCTCCGGCGGTGGCGCTGGATCATATTCGCGCCGGAAAAGTACGAGCGCTAGGGGTCACCACAGCGTCGCGGTCGCCGGTGCTTCCGGACATTCCGACCATTGCCGAAACGCTTCCAGGCTATCGCTCGGGTGGTTTCTTCGGACTGGGTGCTCCAAAGGATACGCCCTCCGACATCATCGGCATGCTTAACCGGGAGATGAATGCCGCGCTTGCGGATTCTGACACGAAGGGGCGGATAACCGCCATGGGGGTTTCCGGGCTCGGCGGTTCACCTGCGGATTTCGGCAAATTTCTCGCCGATGAAACGGAAAAGTGGGCCAGGGTGATCCAATCGGCAGGGCTCAAGCCTGAGTAAATCCATCCACCACTGAGCGCATTCACAGCAGGACGGCGGCCGGAAGCTCGACCGCCGCTTAGTGTAATAAACGTGGCCACCGCAAGTATCGCAGGCATTCTCAGGCAAAGACCGGAACAACGGAGCCGTCGTGTGTTCCGGTCCAGCTATATGAGTTGATAAAGGCGCTCTTCGGCCCAGTTTTTAACTGCAAGTGGCTCGTGGTTGATCGCCGGGGCAAAAGCTCAGCGGAATTCGATGGCGTACTTCCGAGCGATTTCGTTGATCTGCTCTTTCGTCCGTTGAACGGGCGGGACGCCGGGCCGTGTCGCGATTTCCCGAAAGAATGCCTCCAATCCCGGCGGGGCCACGATCCAAAGCAATAGCAACTCGCCGTCAGGGTTCTCGAAGCCATGCCAGGCCGCCTTCGGAATGAAGATCGACCCACCTTTATGAATGGGGTGCCGCACATCGTTCAGGATGAACGTTCCGCTGCCATCAATGACATAGAATGCCTCGTCCATTTCGAAATGCCGGTGAATGGGAATGCCAACACCCCTGAGAATCTCCTGGGTACCCATGGCGAGGCTATTCGAACCCTGTTTGGGATCGATTTTGATGAAAACGCTGCCGCCTCGTTGAATAAGGTGCTCGCCTTCGTCGGCGCGCAGAACATGCCCGCGAGCTGCTGCCGTCTGAGCTTGGGCGTTGCTGCTTGGCAGGCAGCGGCTGAGGCCGAGGCCGGCGAGGCTGAGTTGGATGAAGCGGCGTGTGTACAAAGATTTCAGCATGACAACCTCTCCAGTCTGCTGCTTGCTGCTACCGAGATCGGTCCGATGAGTGGACTAGCGTCTCAGTCTGGGATCCACGGCTCCATTCCTTTGCGTCCGAACACTGCGACGGTGTAGGGCTCACTGAGAAATTCCAGCAGCTTCCGGACGGCGCTTGGATCTTTGGCCCGGGTGCCTACCGCACCCTCAAACGTTACATAGGCCTGCAACTCTCGCGGAATGGGGCCGACAATGTCGATGCCCGGCGTGGCGATCAGGGTGGCTATGGCTGTAATGCCAACCTCGGCTTCGCCGCGTGCGACGAACTCGCCGACAGTATCCGTCTCGGGACGGATCGATTTTCTTGTTATCTCTTCGGCTATGCCAAAGCCCTCGAATAACTTCTGGAGGTGGGGACCGCTGATCCCGGCCTTCAGGTAGGCGACTGAGCTTGCGTTCAGAACTGTTCTCTTGAATGCGTCGACCGAGCTAATGTCGGGTCGTGCGCCCGCCTTCACGGCCAAACCGATCGGGACGCGCAGAAGCTTCGTGAGCGTTGCTGGATCAATGAGCCGGGTGTTGGCGAGCTCTACCATCATCTCGGGTACCAGAAAGGCCGCGTCAAAGACTTCTCCGGCCTGGATCCGTCGATGCAGATGGATAGGCATCTCCTCCGTGGAAGCGATCTCAATGATTTTGTGACCAGTCCGTCGTTGGAATTCGGGGGCGACTTCGTCGAGCACCCGGTGTGGCGACTGCAGCGCCAAAACCCTGATCTCTTCGGCCTGCGCATTCGTGCCAAGGAGCTGGACAGGCAATAAAGCAGAAATTGCAAACTTTGTGACCTTGTGCATTGAGGAACCCTCCAGTCGAAGCCAAGAGCCGGTTGAGCTTTTGCGAGGTTGGAAATGCTACTCGGACCAGTTAAAAGCGGAATTCCCAAATTCCTTGCAGCACTCAAAGCACGCGCTTATGGCCAAAATCGTCGACTGGGACAGGCATATCGGCCGGCGGCTGCGGTTACGCGATCTGCATGTCTTCTTTGCCGTGGTGCAGACGGGAAGCCTGGCTAAAGCGGCCGGCCAGCTCAACGTCTCGCAGCCTGCCGTGTCGCAGTTGATTGCGGACATGGAGCATACGCTGAACGTGAAACTGTTCGACCGCAGCTCACGGGGCGTGACACCTACGAGCTATGGCCGTGTGCTCCTTGCTCGCGGCCGTGCTGCATTTGATGAGCTCAAGCAAGGAATTCGGGAGATCGACTTTTTATCCGATCCAGATGCCGGCGAGATCAAGTTCGGCTGTCCGGAGGGACTCGCACCGATTTTGCCGCCGATCATCGAAGAATTCTCGTTGCGCCATCCGAAGATCGTTCTTGATATTTACGAGGAAGAATTCGCGACCTTTGCTAGCAAGCTACGCAGCCGCAGCATCGACTTTGTCTTGCAGCGCTTGCATGGGCGGCCGCGCCCGAACGACCCTACGCTTGAGGATCTCGCCGTCGAGACCCTATTCGAGGATGAACTCGTCATCGCGGTCGGCATGAAAAATCGCTTTAGCCGGCGTCGAGAGGTGGACTTGCCGGAGCTGCTAAGCGAGCCGTGGATTCTCGCGAATCCTCCCAGCTGGAATCACTTGGTCATCTCTGAGACTTGTCGACTGCGCCGCTTGCCGATGCCAAACGTCGTCTTGAGCACGTTTTCCACGCACATCCGCGCCTCGATGGTTGGTGCCGGCAACTTTGTGGCGACGTTTCCAATATCGGTCGCGCGCTTCTACTCCAAGCCGTTCGGGCTGAAGATTCTGAAGGTGGATTTGCCGCAGCGGCCGTGGCCAGTCGCGATCCTGACACTCAAAAACCGGACAATGGCGTCGATAGCACACCGCTTTCTCGACCATGTTCGCAAGAAAATGAAGCCGCCCGCTAAAAGCTGAGCGTGATTCCGGCCTGAAGTGGGCCTAGGTTACCTATACAAAAGAGCTGGTTTCAATTTCGCTCGCGACAACCCCCGCCTATGCCGCGTACGCGGTCAATCACTGCCTCCGTGCTCGGCGGCATCTCATTCCCTCGCCACGCCACGTGGCCGTCGGGGCGGACAAGGACCATGCGGCGCCCGTATAACTCCGCAGCCAATGGCGTTGTCAGATTTACGCTCTTGAGCGGTATTCCCCGCGTTGTGGCGGCGGATTCGAATGAAAAGCTCTCAGGTGCATCGGCACCGAGCCGAAGCAGCACGAAGCCGGATCCAAACAGGTCTAGAATCGAGCGACCCTCGCCCAGCCACACATGGGGGGCGCGCGAACCCGGACGCGCTGACGGGATGTAGTCCTTGGGATCGTCCGGCCCTGTCGACGTTCCATCGGGTACACAGATCGGAGAGTTTTCGTAACGATAGCCAAGCTGGAGTCCGGCCGTGCAGAACATGCGGCCGACGTCGCGCAGAAGCGCTTCGCCAACTTGCTTGCGTATCACGCAGGCGGAGTCGTTCTCGATGTCCAAGAGCCCATCCGCAAATTTGTAGTGGTCGAGATAGAACCCAGTCGTCAGGTCGACGTTCCGCGTTCCGATTGGCCGCCGCTCGCTGTCATATGACGCCATCAGGTCCTCCCCGCCCCATCCATCCAGGACCGCCGCAAGCTTCCAGCCGAGATCGACCGCGTCGCCGATGCCGGTGTTCATGCCTTGCCCGCCGCTTGGCGAGAATTGATGGACGGCATCGCCCGCAAGAAAAACTCGGCCCCGCGAATAGCGCTCAGCCACCGCGCTACGGCGGGTCCAGATGCTCAATCCCAGCCATTCGACGTCCACGCGCCGGCCGACGAGACGGTCGATCAGCGCCTGGCGGTCGATAGATTCGAGGGCAATCCCTCTGTCGATATTAGGGACCATCAATCGCCACATCGCATTCGCCGGGTCGATAGCACGCAAGATGGCCCAGAGCCCGCTGCGGTCGACGGCAATGAAGGTGGTGCCGGGCTCCTTGCCGCACTTCCTGAGAAGGTCGGGCGCTCGGAAGAACAAATTGAGCGAATGGTCCAACACACCGCGCCCTCCGAGCTCAATGCCGAGACCGCTCCGAACCGTGCTATTGGCACCATCGCATCCCACCAAATATTCGGCCTCGACATATTTGCGCTGTCCGCTTTCAAGATCGACGATGGCCGCCGTTACTCCGTCGTCAGACGCTTCGAATGATTCGAGCCGCGTGCGGTATCGCAAATCGACGTGAGAAAATGTGCGAGCGCAACGTTGCAGGATCGGATCGAACCAAATCTGTGAGCAGACCTGCTGCCGTACGGGGCTGTGGGCTTCCGGTGCACTCATGCGCGGCGGCACCCGCATGCGACTGAGTTCATAACCTGCAAGAGTCGTAACGAAGGTCACGTCGAGCGGATAATCCGGCGGGAACGGACAGTCATAAACGTCTTTCGTAATGCCCCACCGCCGGCAGAACTCCATCGTGCGGATATTCACCTCGTTCATCTTCGGTGTGATGATCGTGCCGTCGCCTTGCTCGACCAGCGTGCAGGCAACCCCTCGCCACCCAAGCTCGACAGCAAGGGCGAGCCCGACCGGCCCGCCCCCGATAATCAGCACTGGTCGCTTGTGTTTCGTGATCATCACTCCGCGTGCGCGTGGGGCTTGAGGCCAAGGAGCTTGGCGATCTCGGCAAGCTTGGCGCTCTGCTCCGCGAGCGCGGCAGCGAACTCCTCTCCATCACCGGGGCTGGCGACTGCGCCCATTGCATCGAAGCGCGCCGCTATAGCGGGCTCGGCAAGAACATCGCGAATGTCGGCGGCGACGCGCTTGCGCGCGGCCGTTGTCATCGTGCGCTGGCCGTATATTCCAATCAGGCCGTCGAAGGTCAGAGCCGGGAAGCCAGCCTCTGCGACGGTCGGCGTGTTGGGCTGTATGGCAGCGCGGGCACTATTCGTGATCGCAACCAGCTTCGCCCGTCCGGCCTGCATATGCGGCAGCATGATGGAAAGCCCGGCGATGTAGGCCTGGATACGGTTCTCGCCGAGATCGGTCATCGGCCCGACGACGTCCCGATACGGAACGCGCGTGATCGCGAGACCGGCGCTTTTGAAGTAGCCGTCATACATCAGGTCCGTCATCCCAGTGCCGGTCGAGTAATTCACCTTGCCGGGCTGCTGGCGAATGAGCGCGATGAAGTCGGCGAGAGAGTCGACGTTCAGCGCCGGGCTTACGACAAAGCCCAGTATCGTGTTGGATACGCGCGCGACCGGAGACAATTCGCTGGGATCGTAAGGAAGCTTGTCGAGCTGGTAGGGGTGCGCCGTCAGTGAAGAGGTCGGTGTGTAGAGCAGCACGTGATCATCGTGGGCGCTGGTGAACGCGTTAATTGCGACGACGGCATCGCCACCGGGACGATTCTCGATGATCACGGGCTGCCCCCACCGCGCCGATAGCCGCTCCCCGATGAGCCGCGCGCCGACATCGGTGCCGCTGCCCGGCCCGAGCGAAACGATGAATTTGACGGGACGTGAAGGCCAGGTCTGCGCCACCGCGCGTTCCCAGCTTGCCGTGATCGCTTGCAGTGAGAGGCAAAGCGCAGCCGTAATGAAGAACCGCCGTTGCATGGTCATGGATTCGTCCTCTGGTCAGTCGAGCGATACGAGCCTCAAATCCAAGCGCTTGGTTCGGCACACTCAGACCCTAGCGGATGGCATCATAGCCGTATAATGCTATTATTCGATGCTATCATAGCGGTTTCGCGATGATGGAGCGCCAGCATGCAGATCAGCGATCGTATCGGGCGGCGGATGAAGCTGCACGACCTGCATGTCTTGATGAGCGTCGTGCAGGCCGGCAGCATGGGTAAGGCAGCTTCGCTCCTTAACACTACGCAGTCTGCCATTTCCCGCTCGATCACCGAACTGGAGCATGCGGTCGGCGCGCGCCTGCTCGACCGCAGTCGGCAGGGTGTCGAGCCCACTGAATACGGTCGCGCCTTGCTGGATGGCGGCGTCGCCGTATTCGACGATCTGCGGCAGGCTGTGAAGAAGATTGAGTTTCTGGCCGATCCCACAGTCGGTCATGTCACGGTTGGCGGGAACGAAGCGACCAGCGCTGCGCTATTACCGGCGGTGTTCGGCCGCCTGCGGCGACGGCACCCCAAGCTTTCCATGCACGTGGTGCCGATCCTGTCGGCCGCACAGCAGTATCAGGAATTGCGCGAGCGTAGGGCCGATCTCGTGATTGGACGACTTCCATCATCGATCGACACGGACATCGAGGCGGAAACTCTATTTCATGATCGCTTGTTTGTCGTGGCGGGGCCGAAAAACAGGTGGTTGCAGCATCGCAAAATTGTTCTTCGCGAACTCGCGAATGAGCCTTGGGTTCTGCCCCCGCTGGGGACGGTTGCGGGGTCCCTCATCGCCGACGCGTTTCGCGCGAATGGGATGGACTTTCCGCCACCGGGTGCCGCAACTGGCGCAATCCACCTGTTTTTCGCGCTCCTCGCAAGCGGACCGTTTCTCTTGTCGGTGCCGGGGTCGTTGTTGCGACTAGGCACGCATTTGCCTCCCCTCAAGGTCCTGCCGGTGGACTTTCCAAGTCCTCCGTGGCCGGTCGGAATCATGACCTTGAAAAATCGCACGCTTAGCCCTGTCGCCAAGCTTTTTATCGAGTACGCGCGTGAGGTCGTGAAGCCCCTCGCGACACGGCAATACCGGCAACCGAAAAATCTGTCCCGTTGAAAGTCGTCTATGTCGTAAGGGCAGCTTGGGCAGTATCGAGCCTTTGGCGCCTCAGCCTTTAGCCGGCGGCCCGATCAGCGCGCTGACGCCCTCGCTCGCTAACGCTTCGTGTTGTCAGCGGCTTCGCCACGTCGCGCGCGCAATCGATGAAGCATTGTGCAAGGGGACTCAATGTGCGGTTCTTAAGCGTAATGATTCCAATCTGTCGTCGGGTCGTCGGCAGCCTGACGGGCAGCAACTTGACTGACGCAAGGATGCCAGGAAATCGCATGATCGAAGCTGGTACGATCGCGAGGAAACGCCCCGTCGCGGCAAGTCTGATGCGCAAGCTATAGGCGTCAACGTAAATCGTTGCGCGCGGCGGAACGAGACCCTCGGCTCGAAACGCCTCGGTGACCAGCGAGTCAAACGCTGTGCCGGCCGCGGGCCACGTCCAGGGCTCGTGGATCAGTTCGGCAAGCTTGATCCGACTGCGATGGGCCCATGGGTTCTCCAAACCCGCCACAACCACCAACGGCTCTTCATATAGAGTTTCGGTATCCATATCATCTTCGGGGGCGAGGCTGGCATTCGCTGCGAATGCAAACTCGATCTGCCGGGATCGCAGCGCTTCATGCTGCACATGGAGTCCACCTGGCTGGAGATGGACCACCGCGCGCGGATACTGCCGCGACAGCCGGTCGATGACCGTCAACACAATCCCTTCTCCCAATCCCGGCGAGGTGCCGATCCACAACTCACCAACTCCAGGATCGGCAAGAAAATCAACGTCCTTTACAGCCTGCGCCACTTCATCGAATGCGGCAATCCCGCGCTTAAGCAAGACCCGGCCATATTGCGTCGGCTCGACCCCCTTCGGGCTGCGGTCCAAGATTGGAACGCCGAGCGTATGCTCCATCTCGGCGATTGCTCGCGATATGGCCGGTTGGGAGATTGCAAGTTTGGCACCAGCCTTTGCCATACTGCCGGTGTCCACCACAGCGAGAAGGATTTCCATGTGGCGGAGTTTCAGCCTGCGAGCGACGCGGCGTTCGCGGTCCATAGGAGGCCCATAAATTCTAGGTATAGGCTTATGCTAATAAGGGATTACACGATTATAGCTCAGGGTGCTACTCGAGCCATCATCCGACCCTTAATGGAGACGTGTGATGATTGGAGCCTTGAATCGCAGGAAGCGCTTTCGTCGCACTGGCGGGGCTGTTGTCGGTTCACTGATAGCGAGCACCGTGACACTGATTGCTGCTGGGACCCCGTCTGCGGGGACCTATCCCGCCAAGCCCATCAAGATCGTGCTTCCCCTGGCCGCGGGGTCGCCGATCGACTCAATGGCTCGTCTGACAGCCAGTGCATTGGCGTCCAAACTTGGAGAGCCCGTCATAGTCGAAAACAGGGCGGGCGGAGGGGGCACGATCGCAACCAAGGCGGTAGCGACTGCTGCACCTGACGGCTACACATTGTTGTTCGTCGGCTTGAACCACGTGTTCGCGCCATCGCTATCGAAGCACCTCGACTACGACCCCGTCAAAGACTTCGCGACGGTAGCGATGGTAGGAACAGGTTCGTACACCCTTGTTGTCGCGCCATCGGTTCCGGCGAGCTCGGTGAGCGAATTGACGGCCTATGCGAAAACCAACCCGGGAAAATTGAACTGGGGTTTTGGCACCGGGACAGGCCCACACCTGTTTGGAGAGATGTTTGTCGCCGCCACGGGCATGGACGTTGGCCGGATATCGTACAAATCCGGCGCGCAGGTCATACCCGACATCATTGGCGGCCGCATTCAAATGAACATCGGCGTCACCACGAACTTCCTTCCGCTGATTCAAGATGGAAGGCTTCGGGCGCTCGCAGTGTCGAGCGAGACGCGAGACCGCGAACTGCCCGACGTGCCGACAATGATCGAATGCGGATTACCGCAAATGACACGGGGATTTTGGTCTGGACTGCTCGCACCGGCAGGCACGCCTACCACGATCGTGAACAGGCTTAATGGCGAGATCAACGCAATTCTGGCCACTTCCGAAATGAATGCCCGCCTCAGGAATCTAGGCTTCGAGCCGAAGATCGCATCACCACAAGACTTCGCAGCATTTCTCACCGATGAGATTGGGGTGTGGACGGCGGCGGCCAAGGCGGCCGGGGTCGTGGCGCAATGACTTTCGTTGAGCCCAGCTCGCCGACGCCCGATCGGATCCTGGAGATCGGTCACGCATTCCGCGGGTCGCGGGCGCTGCTCAGCGCCGTCGAACTCGGGATTTTCACGGCGCTGGCCGAGGGCCCGCTTGAACTGGATGGCATCAGGAAGCGCACGGGTATTCACGCGCGTGCTGCCCGCGACTTCCTGGACACGCTCGTTGCGCTTGGACTGCTCGTGCGAACAGCAGACGGGCGCTACTCCAATTCCGCAGACTCCGATCGCTATCTGGACCGCAACAAGCCCGCCTATGTCGGCGGTTTACTGGAGCGCTTCAGTGTGGAGCAATATGGACTGTGGGCCTCGCTTACGGCGGCCATCCGAACGGGAACGCCCCAATGCAACGCCACCATGGTCAGCAATTTCGCGCCGATCTACGACGACGGTGCTTCGCGACGTCTCTACGTAGCGGCCATGACGGCAAAGACACAACCAGTTGCCAGCGTATTGGCGAGCAGGTTTCCCTGGAGCGAGTACAGCACCGTAGTGGATATTGGCACTTCGCAAGGCTGTCTTCCGGTAGGGATCGCGAAAATCCATCGTCACATCACCGGTGGTGGATTCGACCTCCCGGCTCTTTCCTCGATGTTCGAGAGCTACGTGCAAAATCACGGTCTTCAGAATCGGCTGCGCTTCTTTCCTGGCGATTTCTTCAAAGATCCGCTTCCCACTGCGGATGTGCTTGTCATTGGGCGGGTACTGCACAACTGGGACCTCGCAACGAAAAAAATGTTGCTGAAGAAAGCTTATGACGCGCTGCTACCGAACGGCGTCTTGATCGTTTACGAGCGGTTGATCGACGATGAGCGGCGAGTCAATGTGGATGCCTTGCTCTCCAGTTTGCAGATGCTCCTTGCCAGCCCGGGTGGCTTCGATTTCACCGGCGCCGATTGCGCCAGCTGGATGCGGGAGACTGGCTTCCGCGAAATCCGGATTGAGCCGCTGACGGTCGACCAGTCGATGATAGTCGGGACTAGATGACCGCTGCGTGCTCTCTCGAGGCCGTGTACTCATAAAATCGGCTGGTCGGTCCGGCCGGGCCGCCGCTTGTCCCCCAAAAGCGGCGCGTCGGTTTAGAGCCCGAGATCACTCAAGCTCGGATGATCATCGGGTCGGCGACCCAGGGGCCAGTGATATTTGCGTTCGTTCTCGCTGATCGCCAGGTCATTTATGCTGGCGATGCGCCGGCGCATCAGACCGTCGGCATCGAATTCCCAGTTCTCATTGCCATAACTGCGAAACCAGTTGCCGCTGTCATCATGCCATTCGTAGGCAAAACGCACCGCGATACGGCTCTCGCGGAATGTCCAGACTTCTTTGATCAGGCGGTAGTCAAGCTCGCGACTCCATTTGCGCTGCAGGAAGGCTTCGATGTCGGCGCGGCCCTCAAGAAACTCCGAGCGATTGCGCCAACGACTATCGGTTGTATAGGCAAGCGAGACGCGAGCGGGGTCACGCGTGTTCCATGCGTCTTCGGCCATTCGTACCTTTTGTGCAGCGGTCTCAGCTGTGAAGGGGGGAAGGGGCGGACGGCTCATCTTGAGACCTCGTTTTAGCAGTTTGAGGAGATGGGAGAGCTCACGTTATGACGAGCGGCCATGCCGCAGCCGCGCCGCCGAGCGGCGTCATGAACTCGCGACGCTTTAATGCATCCAATCGTATATCGACGCTTCTGCAAAGGAGTTTCGCGAGCCCCTTCAGCAGGACGCGTGACTAGCAGGTCTGCTTTTCCCCCTGACAGCAAGGGCGGACGTTCAAAAGCGGCGCGAAGTACCGGATAGCCGCATATTATCTGGAATTTTTCTCTGCCAATGGTTTTGCGACTTCACGCGCACAATCGATGAAAAGCTGCACCACGGGGCTAGGCTTCCGGTCTTTCAGCGTGACGATGCCGATCGGCGCCCCGGTGACCGGCAAGTCAACGGCCAATTTCTTGATGAACGGATGCCGACCGGGAAGTTGCAGCCAGAACTCTGGCATGATGGAAAGATAGCGGCCCGTGCGCAAGAGATTGGCCCGAATTTCAAGAGCGGAGGTCGCAACAGTGGCGCGCGGAAAATCAAGTCCGCCGGCGCGAAACGCCTCGGTGACGAACGATCCGAACGCGTCATCTGGCGCCGGCAGCGTCCACAGTTCATCTACCAACTCGGTGAGCGCGATCTTGCGCCGCCTGGTCCAGGGATTGTCGACTCCGGCAGCCACCACGTAGGGACTCTTGAATAGGAACTCAAAGCTGGCTTGGTCGTCCACAACGCGCGCTTCCTTTCGGAAAATGAGCAGGTCGACGATGCGCTCGTGCAGGTTCTGTCGCTGCGCCGCCTCATTGGCTCCCTCGGCCACAACACGAAACGCGATGCCTGGGTAGAGTCGGGACAGCCGGTCAATGACAGTAAACACAAAACTGGCCGCAAGCGGCGGAGTGGTCCCAATGCGGACCTCGCCCACCGTCGGATCGGACAGGAATTCGATATCTCTCACCCCTTGCCGCAATTCATCAAAGGCAGCGTGGCTCCGCGCCAGGATGGCGCGGCCGTAGGCAGTGACCTCGACGCCGCGTGGATTTCGCTCCAGCAGCCGCACGCCGAGGGTGCGTTCTAGATCGCTGATCGAACGCGAGATGACCGGATGAGAAACAGCCAGATGAGCCGCTGCCTTTGCCATGCTGCCGGTTTGCGCCACGGCGATGAGGACATGCAGGTCACTTAACTTGATGCGACGGCCGATGCGGTCATTCCAACGCATGAGTATTTGTCACTTAGCAAAGTTGCTAACCGGGTGCACAATAATAGTACTTTTCCGCTAAGGCGAGAGCGGGCACGTTACCGTCATAAGCCTTGCCCAAAGCGCCAGGTTGATCCAACGGGGGCACGATGATGATTGCGAGACGGCACTTCATCACGACGAGTGCGGCCGCATGTTGCAGTCTCATTGCCACGCGCCCGCTGTCGGCGCAGCCCTATCCGCAGCACCCGATCAAGATCGTCGTAGCGGGCCTTCCTGGCGTCCCGTTCGATCTCCTCGCGCGCGCTCTCGCCGATAAGCTTTCGCAAAGCCTCAAGCAGTCGGTTATCGTCGAGGACCGCCCCGGCGCTGCTGGCAATTTGGGCGCCGAAGCTGTCGCCCGGTCTACCCCTGACGGCTACACGCTCCTGATCGCGCTCAGCACAACATTCACTGTGAACCCAAGCCTCTACAAAAAGCTTCCATTCAATCCAAGCGCTGACTTCAAGTTCCTCACGCTCAGTGCGAGCGGCACCCAAATTCTGGTCGTGCATCCGTCCGTCCCCGTCAACTCGGTGGCGGAGTTCGTCGCCTACGCGAAGAAAGAACCGATCAGCTATGCCCATGGCGGCCCTGGAACACCAGGTCATCTCTGCATGGAATATTTCGCACTCTTGGCCGGCTTCCAGACGGTGCCGGTGGCCTACCGTGGCAATACGCAGCTGTCGACCGATCTCGTCGCAGGCCAGATCAAGTTCGGGTTTGTGGGTGGCGGGGGGGTGATCCAGCACATTCTCGCGGGGCGATTGAAAGGGCTCGCGATATCGTCGCGGGAACGTTCACTGCTCGCGCCGGACATCCCGACCATCGCCGAACTCGGCTATCCAGATTTTGAATTCGAAGCGCAATTTCCATTGGCGGTGCCCTCCGGCACGCCGGAGCCGGTGGCGGCGTTGCTTGAGCGCGAGATTCACACAGCGCTGACGTCGCCCGATATCCAGGAGCGACTTCTGCCGATGGACATACGAGTCGTCGCGTCCACCGGCGTTGAGGCCAAGTCCCGTCTCCAATCCGATGCGGCGCTGTGGGCCAAAGTAGTCAAGGCGACCGGAATGCACGTCGATTAACGCATTGCCGCTGCCGTAGCGGCGGGCATCCTGAAGACACGGGGGACGGCAATGCCAACCCAAATCGTGATGCTGGGAACCGGCTGTCCGCGTCCCGATCCTGATCGTTCGGGACCGGCAACCGCTATTGTTGTCAACGACACACCCTATCTCATCGACTTCGGGCCTGGCGTAGTCCGACGCGCGACCGCTGCCTTCGAAAAAGGCATCAACGGGCTCGGCTACGGCGGAGTCAACATCAAGACGGCGTTCCTTACTCATCTGCACTCGGATCACACCGCCGGCTATCCCGATCTCATCTTCACGCCGTGGGTGATGGGCCGGCTGACGCCGCTTGAGGTCTACGGCCCGAAAGGCCTCGGAGCCATGACCGAATACGTGCTGAAGGCTTGGCAGGTGGACATTGACGCACGGACTGGTGGCCTGAACCAGCACAACACCACGGGGTACAAGGTGATGGCGCACGAGATCGAGCCAAGCGTTGTATACCGGGATGAAAACGTCTCGGTGACTGCATTTCCCGCCCATCACGAGGAGATGGTCGATTCCTTCAGCTATCGCTTCGACACACCTGACCGCGCTATCGTGATTTCCGGCGACACGTCACCGACGCAGGCATTGATTGACCATAGCCAGGGCTGCGACGTGCTGATCCACGAAGCTTATTCACTTCTGGAGGCGCGCAATACGAGTCGACCGACAGCCGAGTTTCGTCGCCGCCACCACACGTCCTCGAGCGAACTAGCAGAAATTGCCAATGCGGTGAAACCGGGATTGCTTGTCACCTATCACCGGGCGCAGATGCGCAACGAGCCCATAGGACCCCAGGATGTTCTGCTGGAGGAAATTCGACGGGGCTACAGCGGCAAAGTCACTGCTGCAAGAGACCTCGACATCTATTGAGAAGATCGCCCATATGAATTGTGATGGGACCATACGGTTGAATGCAATCAAAAGGACGGTGGCTTAACGCCTTTCGATATGCGCCTCGTCACCTCACGGACATGCCGGATAAAGGATTGCACCACGGGACTGGCAGTCCTCCTCTTGAGCGTCACGAGCCAGACCGGCCAGGGAGTGACAGCTAAGTGGACCTGAAGAATTTTGATCGGGAAGCGATTTGCATTGAACCGCAAGACAGAGCCGACCTCTGCTGAAATATACCGGCCGGTGGCGAGCAGTGTCATGCGCTGGTGGACCGAGTACGACCTCACACCGAGTTTGGGGGCGGGCACCCCATGTTTCCGAAATGCCTCTTGCAACAAAGAAACGAATATCCCGTCTCGCGGCAACAGCCATGGCTCATTCACTAATTCTGCGAGATCGATCTCGCGACGACGTGCCCAACGATTACCTCGGCCGGACACGATGTACGGTCGGTCTTCGTAAAGACATTCCAGAGCCAAATCATCTTCCGCGAGGGGCTTCGGAAAGCCCGCAATGAGAAGATCGACGGCGCGATCTCGCAGCGGGCGAAACTCTTCGGCAACGTTGTTAGCGGCAATTACATTCACGATCACGCGCGGATATTTTCTGGAAAACTGGTCGATGATGGCTGAGACGATGCCGCTGGTAAACACATCCGGGCAGCCAATTCTGATTTCGCCGCTTGAAGGATCGGACAGAGATTCAATTGCCTTGATCCCCTCTCGCAATTCGTCAAATGCGCTGGTGCTGTGGCGAAGGAGCGCGCGGCCGTAGGCGGTCGGCTCGACGCCCTTCGAGGTCCTGTCGAGCAGGCGAACGCCAATCGCGTGCTCCATGTCGGATATTGCTTTGGACACGGACGGCGGGGAGACAGCGAGCTTTTCGGCTGCTCGGCCCATGGCTCCGGCTTCCGCTACCGCCATTAAAACGTGCAGATCGTGCAGTTTAAGCCGCCGACCGATGCGGTCGCTCCATTTCATGCCCGTAAATCCCACTGCAGCCAGTTAAGCATTAGGTTAATCAGTATTCAAAAGAAAGAACTGTTTGTCTAACGGTCTTCACGCCTATCATCAGATAGTTTGGCAACGGATAAGCAGTGGGAGCGCCAAGATGCGGGCTTGTCGCCGGCAGTTTTTGAGGATGGCAGCAGGAGCTTGCGTTGCTCCGGCTTTCGCGGGTCCCTTATGGGCCGAGTCGTATCCCTCACGTCCCGTGCGTGTTGTGGTGGGTTTTCCGCCGGGTGGGGTTGGCGACGTTCTAGCCCGTCTGGAGGCGCAGTGGCTTGGAGCAAAGCTGGGACAGCCTTTCATCGTAGAAAACCGCCCAGGAGCCGGCGGAAATCTTGCTGCCGAGACGGTTATCAATGCTCCACCTGACGGTCATACGCTACTGTTCGTGGGCGTGAACCATGCGATCAACGCCACTCTCTATGAAAAGCTGAAGTTTGATTTCGTGCGCGACATTGCTCCCGTCGCGGGGATTGCGCGAATTCCGAATGCGATGGTGGTACATCCGTCATTTCCCGCCACCACGGTCCCGGAGTTCATCGCCTATGCCAAGGCAAATCCGGGCAAGATCAACATGGCCTCGGCTGGGAACGGCACTTCAGCCCACGTGACAGGCGAGCTATTCAAGATGATGGCGGCTGTCGATATGGTCCATGTGCCCTACCGTGGGGGCGCACCTGCGGTAACAGACCTTCTCGCCGGACACGTACAGGTGTACTTCGGCCCGCTGCCGGAATCGATTGAGCACATCCGAGTAGGCAAGTTACGCGCTTTGGCCGTTACAAGCACCAAGCGTCTCGAACTTCTTCCGTCCATCCCGGCCATGGGTGAATATCTTTCCGGTTATGAAGCAAGCGGTTGGCAGGGGCTTGGCGCACCGAAGAACACGCCAGCCGACGTGGTCAGTACGCTCAATAAGCACGTCAACAAGAGTCTCAGCGATCCCGAGATCCGCGCAAGGCTCGCCGACCTCGGGGGCTCCGCGCTTTCTGGGTCTCCTTTAGAATTCGGCCAGCTGATTGCTGAGGAAATCGAAAAATGGGGCAGGGTCATCAAAGCAGCCGGCATCAGCCCGGAATAGCTGTTTATGCTGGCCAACCTGAACACCGTAGATTCGAAGGTTCTCTGCCTCGACCGAGGGACATGCAAAACTTTTCGGCCGCGAATTCCGCCGTCTTTTCAATACACGATTTGGATTCCGGTCGCTCTCCCATGTGGAAGATCGGTCACACCAAATTAGGAGACCATTGGATCCCAGTCGCACTCCCTCCGCCAGTCCACTCGCGAAGAAGCGCAATGGTGCTTTTTTGAGCGTCTGAATCCAAGACAACAAGACCGCGTGATATGCCGGGGAGGCGCGTCCAGTTTGACGATGAAACCTAGCAAGCGCTCGACCTGCTTGCGCGCGACCAGATTAAAACATTTCAGCAGCTTGCTGACGAGGCGTTCTCGGTTAAAGCGGAATGACCGTCCGGTCGGACTGAAAAATGCCTTACGGAAGAGCGCAGGACGTAACGCATCCATTCACCGGCTGCATCCCCGGAATGCAAAGCGCTAGGACGCGTGCGTACATCCGGCATCGCGTCCTAGCGCTTGTCCCGTTCGGGACGAACTATGCCGCCTTGAGTTCTTTCTCCACAGCCGACACCGAGTTGCCGACCTTCTGCACGGCTGCTTTCAGGCGGTCTTGCGAAACGCCGAACTTTTCAGACCAGTACCGAACCTCGTAATCCTCGTTGGTGTTAATACGGGTGCGGTCCTGCATCCCCTTGTTAGACAGATCATCGCTCATCGTCGGGCTCCGTCAGTCGAGGCCATTTCGGACGGCCGAAGAATGTTCGGCATTTCCATATCGCCGGCGTCCGCGCAGAATTCGCTGCAGTAGAAGCGACCATCGTTGCCCTTCCACTCCGTGAGCGGGCTGAGGGGATTTTTACAAAACGCACAGTGGTGCATGTCGGCCTCCTTCGGGCCGAAAACGCGCGTACTTACCAGAGGTTCCCCAAGGATGCTTGCTGAGCCTGAGCTCGTAACGGAACATGCTTCCCCGGGGTCCGTTGTTCCCACCATGGCAGCCAACAAGCTCTCGCTCTATCAAGCAAAGCGCGACTTCACGAAGACCGCGGAGCCGAGCGGAACTGCCGGGGTGAAGCCGGCAGAGCACCTCCGCTTCGTTATCCAGAAGCACGCTGCCTCCCGGCTGCATTATGACCTTCGCCTCGAAGCCGGCGGCGTTTTCAAGTCTTGGGCCGTTACAAAGGGGCCATCTCTCGACCCGCACGATCGTCGCTTGGCGGTAGAGGTCGAGGATCATCCCCTCGATTACGGGGACTTCGAAGGAACAATCCCGCAGGGCGAGTATGGCGGCGGCACCGTCATGCTGTGGGACCGCGGCTTTTGGGCGCCCGAGGGCGGTGGCGACCCGGAACGTGAGTTGCGCAAGGGCGATCTCAAATTCACGCTCGCAGGGGAAAAGCTCCAGGGCAGCTGGGTCCTGGTACGGATGCGCCAGGACCGAGAGAGAGGTCGCAGCAACCGCAACAATTGGCTCCTGATCAAGCACCGGGATGGCTATGAGCGCGAGGATGGGACTTCTGTCACGGAGCAAGACCGGTCGATTGCCTCGGGGCGCACCATGGAGGAGATCGCCGCGGGCAAAGGCCGGCGGCCCAAGCCATTCATGCTGGCCGGCAAGGCAGCCGCATCGGACGCGGTCTGGCATTCGAAACGGGATGACAACGCCAAGGCATCTTTTCTGAAAGTTGTCGAAAGCCCAAGGCCCGAACCTGCGCGAAAGAAGCGTACTGCATCGAAGATGCCGCAGTTCGTCGCCCCTCAGCTGTGCAGGCCGGTGACCCGCCCTCCGAGCGGCACCGATTGGGTCCACGAGATCAAACTCGACGGCTACCGCATGCAGCTGCGTGTCGCTGGCGGCGAGGCGGCCATGCGGACCCGCAAAGGGCTCGACTGGACGTCCGATTTCGCCGCGATTGCGGATGCTGCGCGCGGTTTAGATGACTGCATTATCGATGGCGAGGTGGTCGCACTGGATCACAACGGTGCACCTGATTTCGCGGCATTGCAGGCAGCGCTATCGGAAGGACGGTCTAAAGAGCTGACCTACTTCGTATTTGATTTACTGTATGACGGCGACGAGAACCTCAGGCCTCTTCCACTCACCGAGCGCAAGTCACGGCTTAAGCAGCTGTTGAATCAAAGCAGCAAAGCCGCAAAGCTGATCAAATACGTCGAGCACTTGGCTGAGCCCGGGGATGCGGTACTGCAATCGGCTTGCCGCCTCAATCTCGAAGGCATCATCTCCAAATGTGCCAGCGCTTCCTATAAATCCGGGCGCACCGAAACGTGGCTGAAGGCAAAGTGCCGGGGCGGGCAGGAGGTGGTGATTGGCGGCTGGAGCGGAAGCTCACGCAACCTGCGCTCACTCCTGGTGGGCGTCTACCGGGGTGATCACTTGGTCCACACCGGTCGCGTCGGTACCGGCTTCAACAAGAAAAATTCCGGCAGTCTTCTGAAGAAGCTCGTCGCGCTGTCGACCGATGAGAGCCCTTTTACCGGCAAAGGCGCGCCACGCCGAGCCAAGGATGTCACCTGGGTCAAGCCGAAGCTGATCGCTGAAATCGAATTCGCCGGTTGGACCGGCGATGGAATGGTGCGTCAAGCTGCGTTCAAGGGGCTACGCGAGGATAAGCCGGCGAAAGAGGTGCGAGCCGAAGACGCGGTTCCGGCAGTGGAGCTTGAAAAGACTGCTCCGGAGAAGCTCAAGGCGCGGGCCACGAAAGCCGGAACGTCTGAAGGCAATGTCGTCCTCGGCACGGTCATTTCAAATCCCGCCAAGTTGCTCTGGCCAGCGGAAGGCAAGTTTGAGGCATATTCAAAGATCGACCTCGCAAGGTACCTCGAAGAGGTGGGCCCATGGATGATCGAGCACTTGCGCGGCCGCCCTTGCTCCATCATCCGTACGCCTGACGGAATCAATTCGGAGCGCTTCTTCCAGCGACATGCCATGCTTGGCATGTCGAACCTGATCAGCCTCGTGAAGGTCGAAGGCGACAAAAAGCCCTACGTCCAGATCGATCGGGTGGAGGGACTGATTGCAGCAGCCCAGATCGCGGCGGTCGAGTATCACCCTTGGAATAACCAGCCCGGCGATCCAACGTTCCTGGACGACTGGTGTTTGACCTGGATCCGGCACCGGACGTTGCCTTTGACACAGTGATTGAGGCGGCCAAGGAAATGAAGGCGCGCCTGGAAAAGATCGGGCTCGTCACCTTCTGCAAGACAACCGGCGGCAAGGGGCTGCACGTCGTCACGCCGCTCGCTGTAAAAGAGCGGGACCGCCTGGGCTGGAAAGAGGCGAAGGCATTCGCACAGGCCGTCTGCTCGCAGATGGCCAATGACAGCCCTAGCCGGTACCTGATCGTTATGACGAAGAAGCTGCGGACCGGGCGCATCTTCCTCGACTACCTACGCAACGACCGTACCGCGACGGCTGTGGCACCGCTCTCTCCGCGTGCTCGACCTGGAGCGCCGGTTTCGATGCCGCTCAATTGGAATCAGGTCAAAGCTGGCCTTGATCCTCAGCGCTTTACGATGCGCACGGCCTGGACATTGTTGAAAAAGAGCAAACCCTGGCAGAGTTACTGCGATGGCGAGCGCCCGCTCAAGGAAGCGATTGAGAGGCTCGTACGAGCAAAGTAGTTACTATTCCCACCGCGACATGATCGTCGCAGCGTCAGTCACCTCGATTTGCTCCGTGTAGCGCTGCTGATAGAGCGTCATCAATGCGTCATGCCCTTCGTCAGAAGAGCTGCATACGGCATCTCGAACCACAACCACCCGATAACCGAGATCAACCGCGCCAAGCACGGTACCAAGCACGCAAACGTCGGTCTCTGAACCGGTGACGATTAGGCCGTCGGCTTCTCTGGCTTGTAGATGTTGAGCGAGTTGAGGCTCTGCGAAAGCTGAATATCGCGTCTTGTCTATGACGTGAGCTGGAGGACACAGCTTGGCGAGCGGCGGCACAAGCTCCAGCAAAGCGAGGTCAAGTTGCTCACGCGTCGCAGCTTGCCAGCGTTTGTAGTAGCGCTGCCACATGCCGGGCATGTCAGTCGGCCGTTCTGGCGGGATGAACCTGGTGAAAACTGTCCGGTCGGGATGTCGGCTCGCCAACTCGGTGATGATCGGGAGAACCCGATCCATCCAGGGTGTCGGCCACGGACCTTCGTGTGAAAACAGCCGCTGCATGTCCATGCAAAGATGAACCGTCCGCGACGTAAAGGGATAAGGGTGCAGACTGTGAGCCATCGATCACAGGGCCTCATACGTCTGCGCGCGCACAACGATATCCTCCTGCTGGAACAGTTTCTCAAGGGCGCGCTTGTAGCTGGTCCACCATTGCCGATCGAGCGATTCGACCATCACCTCTACAACCAGGATGTCATCGCGTTTGATGGCGTTGCCGGTGTTCCAAAATCCCTGGGCGGGTGCGCGCGTGTACGCGGTTAAGCCACCGAAGTTGTCGGTCAGCTTCGCTCGGACCTCATTGTACTGATTTGCCGCGAATCTGCGGCCATTGTTGTCGTACGTGGGTAACAGGATTTGCACGAGGTGGGGCATTTGGCGACGAACGACCTAGGCAGCGCGTCGCCGCGGGCGCGGATGAGAATGCCTGCGATCGATATATGAGAGCATTTGAGGGAGCTCGAGGCAGTTAAGCACGCGCTCCTTCGGCACCCCACCTTTCCGTGCCATCTCGACGCCCCAGTGGGTCAAGTCTATCTCGGACGTTGAATGGGCATCTGGATTGATGCTCATCATGCATCCGACGTCGAGCGCTTGGCGATGCCATCGCCAGTCGAGATCAAGACGCCACGGATTCGCATTGACCTCAACGGCAACGCCATACTTTGCGCAGGCTCGAAGAATCTTTTCGACGTCAACATCGTAGCCTGGCCGCCGAAGCAATTGCCGGCCCGTCATGTGACCCAGGATACTGGTACGAGGATTCGCAACGGCGCGGAGTATACGATCTGTTTGGTCCTTGCGGCTCAATTTGAACCGGCTGTGCACGCTCGCTACGATGAAGTCGAAGCTTGCCAGGAGCTCATCGGGGTAATCCAAAGAGCCGTCCGCGAGGATGTCGGATTCGATCCCCTTGAATATGTGGAACCGATCGCCGTACCGATCATTCAAAATGTCGATTTCGTTGTGCTGTTCGGTGATTTCTTCAACTGATAGTCCACCGGCGTAGTGAGCTGATTTCGAATGATCGGCCACTCCAAAATAGGAAAAGCCGCGGCGCTTCGTTGCCTCAGCCATCACCTCAAGGGTGTCCACGCCGTCCGAGCGATCGGTGTGCGCGTGCAGAATGCCCCTCATGTCCGCATCGGTGACGAGGCGGGGTAGTCGGCTTTTCTTTGCTAACTCGATCTCACCTAGGCCCTCGCGCAATTCCGGCTCGATGAATTGCAGGCCAAGTGCAGCGTAAATCTCCTCTTCCTTTCCCGCTATGGTCTTCCGCCCGACGTGCAGGCCCTGCTCATCGAGGGTCATTGCCTTTTGTTGAGACAATTCGCGCAGCTGCTCCAGGTGCATCGGGGAGCCCGTCGCCCACAGCAACGTTGCGCCAAGCCTCCGTTTGTCTGTCAGCCAGACGCCGAGCTGCGAGTCGGATTGGAGCTTTCGGGGCTTCCCGTCGAGCTTGGCAGTCTCCACGACGACTGCGAGGTCGCCTATGAGCTCGCAGCCCCGGCGAAAGTCACCGGCAGGCACGATCTGCTTGATATTCAACTTTGATCTTCGCAACTGCTCCTGAGCACTGTCCAGCAGCATGGCCGCGCGATGCAAGTGCCGCCGGCCTTCGCCCTTGCGACGGATTTCAAGGCCTTGCAGAATCTTCGATTGAAGTGCCGCGCCGAGGCCCTTGACCCCCTTCAACCGATCTTCCTTCGCGGCTGCCTCCAGCTCGGCAAGCGACGAGATGCCAAGCTCCCGGTAGATTTTCAGTACCTTGTCCGGTCGAATGCCGGTGATGCCCAGCATCTCCAATGCGCCCGCAGGAAGCTCCTTGCGCATGGCTTCCAAGCTCGGGTGCTCACCCGTTTTATGCGGCTTGGTTATGATGTCCGCGATGGCGTCACCGACGCCTGGGATCTCCTTGAGCCGCGCCTCAGCAACAAGATCCTCCAGCGGTTCGGTCAGTGTCAGAAGGTTCTCGGCCGCCCGCGTGTAGGCCTTGGCCCGATACGGATTCCCCCCGCGCAACGCCGTACGCTGGCCGAATTCTCGGAGCAGGAGCGCAACTTCAGGGGCAGCAAGGGTAGGCATCTTAAAAGCCGTGGTTCAGCACGATAACGTCCGACGTGAGCTTTGGTGCCGTTCAAAGCCCGCTAAGCTGTTGACGAGACTCGGCTTCCTGCCCGGGCGGCCTGGGGTTTCGGCGGGGAACCCCAATCCGCGCGCACCGTTTGACTCGCCATGAGTGTCACCGGGTCTCAGTGTTCCCGTACCCACGCTCAAAGCAAGCCAAGTCGAGCGCCGAATCCAAGCCGCGCTACGGATGCGTGAGATTCTGCAGGACGAAGTCCTCTCGACCTGGCCCAAGCTCACCGGGGGCAGGGGCATTCACGTCATGGCGCCCCTACCGAAACCGATCCCCCATGATGAGGCGCTTTGCTACGCATACCGCCTCGTCAGACGCCTCGCGGAGAAGGATCCGCAGCACTATATGCTCTCAGCGCAGGAAAATCGGAGCGGCCGGATATTCTTGGACTATCTCCGGAATGGCCGCGGTACGACAGCAATAGGCGCCTATTCGCCGCGCGTACGCGAAAGTTTTCCGATCGCAGCTCCCGTGACCTGGTCACGCATCGAGGCCGGTATCCGGCCAGACGCCTTTACGATGAAGAGTCCGTTCCGTGCCCTTAGCGACACCTCAAGCCGAGTTGTTCGAACCCCCTCCTGATCTGCCGGAAGGCATGCGCTATGCACCCGAGCTGATCTCGGCGGGTGAAGAGCGCGCACTCCTCGATAAGCTACCCGCACTGCCCTTCAAGGAATTTGAATTCCACGGCTTCCTTGGAAAGCGCCGTACCGTCTCATTCGGCTGGCATTATGATTTCAATGGCGGCGGGCTAAAGCAGGCCGGCTTGTTGCCGGAATTTCTCTTGCCACTTCGCGAGCAGGCGGCGCAATTCGCAAGGCTTGAACCCTCTGCGCTCGAACATGCCCTGCTGATCGAGTATAAGCCCGGCGCCGGCATCGGATGGCATCGGGACCGTCCGCAGTTCGGCGATGTCATCGGCGTCTCCCTGCTTGCGCCGTGCACATTTCGTTTGCGCCGCAAGATGGGCCCAGCATGGGAACGCCACTCTTTAATGGCCGAGCCACGGTCGGCTTATCTACTGAGAGGTGCGTCGCGCACGGAGTGGGAGCACAGCATCCCACCCCTAGAGACGCTGCGTTACTCCGTGACGTTTCGGACGCTGCGCATAGCGGCGCAAAAGCCGCAAGCCGAGGCTCGTTAGCAGTGAAAGCTCGCCAACACGCAATCTTCATTGGAACATCCGGATGGAGCTACACCTCTTGGCGCGGCCCGTTCTTTCCCAAAGATCTACCGTCGCGTTTGCACCTTCAGTTCTATGCCGACCGCTTTGGCATCACCGAGCTCAATGGCGTATTCTATCGGACGCCGACAGAAGCAGCTGTACGCGCCTGGGCCGAGCAAACTCCTGAGGGCTTCGTATTTGCCTGGAAGGCCTCGAAGTTTATCACTCATTGGAAGCGCCTCAATGAGACGTCAGTGAACAGCATTACGCTCCTGGAATCGCGTTTGCGGCTGCTCGGTGAAAAAGCCGGGCCCGTCCTGTTTCAGTTGCCGCCACAGTTCCAGAAAAATCGCAGCAGGATCGAAGGATTTCTCAAGCTTCTGCCGCCGCGCCGCCGCTACGCCTTCGAATTTCGCCATCCTAGCTGGTACGAAGATGACATTATTGACGTGCTGCGGAACAATGACGTGGCACTTTGTATTTCAGATCATCACGACGCTCCGGCGCCGTGGCTTGCCACAGCTAGTTTTGTTTATGTGAGAGGACACGGACCGGGCGGCCGTTATCGAGGCCACTACCCCTCAGACACGCTCGTACGCTGGAAGCGCTGGTTGCTTGCCATGCGGAGGGCGGGGCGAGCGGCCTATGTCTACTTTGACAACGATCAAAAAAGCGCGGCGCCAAAGGATGCGGCCCAACTTCAAGCCTTGTTCAAACGCCTAAAAACGACCCGCAGAGGGGCCTGAAGTCCCTCCAGCAGCGGAATGGCCGTTCACGGTAACTTCGGGCTCCGATGCACCGCAAGTACGGCGGCACATCGGTGCCGCCTCTCGGCTGCAAGTTATCCGGGTGCTGGTGGGATTGGAACTGCGCGCGGTCGCCGCACGTTGGTTGGCATGTTCTTCTTCTTCTCAAACCGAGCGGGCGTTGCCGGATCGATCCTCGTATCATTGCTGGTCACTCTTGCTCTGCTATACGCTTGCAGCAGGTGAAGTCAGCACACGGCGAAGTCGTTCTATGTACGGCAATATGGCGATTGCCCGTAAAATCAGTTGCGGATCTCGCCAGACCGGCAGACCGCCGGACGAACTAGAGCCTAAAGTAGAGTGTCGATGAGTAGGGCGTTTGTGAGAGAATCGGACGATGAAGCGATCGGGGAGTTACCAGACCGGGTCGTCTCTACGTATCCGAACGATGTGACCGCCGAGGGAATGAAACACCTGGAATTGATGTTGGACACTGCGCGTGAGGCTCATGCAGCGGCTCTGCAAGCACAGGATCGTTCAGCCTTGGCCGCCGCGTCGCGTGATTTGCGTTATTGGAGCTCCCGTCGCGCGACCGCCCGTTTGATGCCACCCCCCGGCGATAATACCGTGGTGCAGTTCGGCAGCATGGTGAGCATTCGGCGATCGGACGGTCGGGAACAGACGTTTCGAATCGTCGGCGAAGACGAGGCAGATCCAAGCTTCGGGACGATTTCTCACGCCTCGCCATTGGCTCGGGCCTTAATGGGAAAGAGTGTTGGTGATTTGGCTCAGCTTGGCCCGTCTGAAATCCAAATTAGGGACATTCGATAAGGAAAGTCTCGTGGGGCTTCAGAATTAGGGACCATTCTTTACGCCCGCGCTGGGCTGCTGCGCGCCAAGCCTAAGCTCTCGCGAACGCCTCGTCACAGCGAACTCTAAACGTCCATGGGCGTTCCAGGATGGTGGATCCCGGAGTATCTCATGCCGCGTCAAGGCATCATTACGTTGCCCCCTCTGCGTGTTGATCTTGCAATCAGCAGGAGCTGCGCACGCTCTGCTACTCCTGCTCGCGAACGAACCTTTCAGGTGGTAACATGGCTTGCAGACGAGAAAATCTTGCTGGGTGTGGTCGGTCTATTCTGGCTGACGGCCCAAATGCGCTCTCAGAAAGACGAGGTTCGTCACGAAGCCAACCGTATGTTGTTAAGCGTGGCAGTGGCTGGTCTCCTACCCGATGTGTTCAAGTACCTCGTAAATAGGAAGCGGCCCGATCGGACCCTGGTGCACGGCCGCCGACATGGTATTCCGCGCTCTGGAGACGCATGGGACTCATTTCCGTCGGGACATGCGCTGCACCTTGGCGCGATTGCGGGTCCGTTATCGCGGCTCACGCCCAAGCGGTGGGGGCCAGTGGTATGGGCGGGTTTACTTGGCCTGGCATCCACCCGCATCCTGCTTCTTGCCCACTACGCGAGCGATGTCGTCGCGGGACTCGCCCTCGGCGCGGCTTTGGGTAAAGCGGTCCGAAAGATAACGGAATAATTCGACGCCGCTCACTATTGAATCTTCCTTCGTCTCTGAGGCCGCAGGCAAGTTCGTCCACGTATGGCAGGACTTCAAAGAGCGTCACCAAAGATAGGATGATCGTCACGTTGTGCCACGTGCTGCACGATGACACAAATCGTCAGCAAATCCTGCCGCCCACCGGCAGGATGAAGTACATCAGAATTGCCTGGGCCGCACTGGATTGCATGAATTGCTGCATCTCGGGCGTGCTATGCCTGCATCCTTCGCCAGAGGGGGTACGCATACCACATCCCCAAAAGCACTATCACCGCGGTTGAAGCGAGTATGGTTGCCGCCCCTTCGGATTGAATGGCTCGTCCTGCTGCCACATAGGAATCAAGGCCAATTCCAAATGCGAGTGGCAGCGGCGCGGCCACGACAAACACGCTCGCGATCTTCAGAAACTCTGGATCGTCTTGGCCACCGAACGAAATACGGTGCAACGATGCCGGCGCCATCAGAAGAACGACGGCGAGCCCGATGCAACAGAGCGCGACCGCATGGGCGATCTTTGCCTCCATCGGAAGTTCCTGAAACGCTTGGGTGAGCGTCACCGTCAATTGAAATCCCAACAACGCCTGGACACCGGGGATGATGACGCGAGCTTCCGTTAGCAACTGGTCGACTTGCGTCTCCAGCGGCGTCGGCTTGGTAGGTTCCTGGTCCGCCATAGGTGGTTTCCTTTTCTTTACGATGGACTCAAGCAGATACCAGCACGCCATGGCGATGCTAAAAAAAGCAACGCCGGCGACTACCGCGCTTGAGTTCGTGAAAATGCGCTCCATTGCGACAAACATGTCCAAGGACAAAGCGAGGGAAATGGGAAGAAGCGCTGCTCCAGCAAAGAGTGTGGCAAGGGCGAGAACCCTCTGGCTGTCCTGGCCCTTCTCCACGATGCGATGCTGCATCGAGGGAGCTATCAGGAGGGCAACCGCAATCACGATCAAGAACAGGCCCGCACAGACCAGTATCCGAGACGCGGTGGGAAGTTCCTTGAATTGTTCTTGGAAAACGCCGTTGAATTGAAAGCCGAACAGAACCTGGGCACCCAGAATGAGAAGCCGGCTTTCATCAAGCGCAATCTTGAGTTGGCGTTCAAGCTGCATGGCCTCGCGGTAATGCCTAAACGCGCTCGCTTGTTTTTGCCTTGGTCGTTGTCTGCGAGGATGACGCTGGCTCAAGCGAGGCTATTGCGGGAGCGTTAAGCGCCGTTCCGTCAACAGCAAAGTGCGAACCGTGGCAGGGACAATCCCAGCATTGTTCAAGCGAGTTCCAATGCACGTGACAACCAACATGCGTGCACTTGGCCGAACGCTGGTAAAGCACGCCGTTCTCGTCGCGATAGGCAGCAATCTTCGACATCCCGTCGCGAATGATGGCGCCTTGGCCGGGCTTCAACTCGTCAATTGATTTCAGCTCACCAGGCGCGAGATATTCGGCGAAATTCTTAACGGCCGTAACGTTCTCGGCGATGAAGTTTTTGGCGGCAGCAAGCGTCACGCGGGACGGATCGTAGAAGCTCGCCCAGGGGGAGTCTTCGCCCGAGATGAGTCGCGACAGAAGAAGGCTTCCGGCAACGCCGTGAGTGAGCCCTTGTCCAGAATCGCCCGTATGAACGTAGACATGCTCATTGCCGGGATTGCGACCTATGAATGCCGAATAATCGACGGGGTCGAGGGTCTGTCCTGACCAGCGATGTGTGACGTTGCCGAGCTTGGGCAGGAGCGCCCGGATCCAGGACTCGATCCCTTCAAAGCGGGCCCAGGCGTCGTCGGCTTCGCCCGTCTTATGGTCGGCACCGCCGACAATCAGGTATTGGGTCGCGCCGCGGCCGTTTTCGAGGCGCACGTAATGATAGGGATCAAGCGTGTCCCAGTAGAGCGCATCCTCGATGCTATCGCGTTCGATGGTGATCGCCATCGCGTAGGTGCGATAGGGTGCGAGCTGGGCGTGAAGAGTGACCCGGTCGTTAATCGGTGAGTTCGTGGCGATCACCGCATTTGCCGCTTCCACCTGCAGGTTGTTGGCGGTGCGGACCGTGATCGCCCCGTCCTTCTCTTCCACTTCGGTCACCGTTGTATTGGCGAACAGCTCACCACCGCGGCGGACAAAAGCATCAGCGACCCCGCGCAGGTAGCGCAAAGGATGGAAGGTCGCGAGATTTGGGTAACGCAGGCTCTTGACCTGCTCCAACCCCTTAAAGGGCAAACCGGTGTGACGTTCGATCGGCATTCCGACCTTTTTTGTTGCCTCGAACTCGGGAGTGAGCTCATCGGCCGGGTCCTTTCCGATGGCCGGGAAGAGGTAGCCATTGACCCGGCGGAAGTGGCACTCAATGCGCTCTTCCTGCGCAATCGCTTCGATGCGGTCGATCGCAGCCGCATGGCTCTCATAATAGGTCTTAGCGCCCGCGAGACCGCGGACCTGGGTTACGGTTTTAAAGCCATCGTCAGACTGGGATGTAAGATGGGCACTGGTGCGCGACGTCATCCCGCCTGCGATCCGGCCTCGATCGAGAACGATGACCTTCTGGCCTCGGACCGCCAACTCGTATGCTGTAGAAAGCCCGGCAATGCCGGAACCGACAACGACCGTGTCGGCCCGCCTGTTTTCGGCAAGGGCTGGCGCGTCCGAAACGACTGTGTCCATCCACAGGGAGCGGCTTTGTTCGTCAAAGGCATTCATCGCCGGCCTCGGTTGCCCTTGGCCATCAACCGGCAGAGGCGCTCGTTAGTTCCTCGGAAGGTGCTTACCGCGCCTATTTGTGGGGCGGAAAGTGATAGAGACTCGCATCGATATCGGGATGGCCCGTGATCTCGCCTGCGATAATGTCGGCGGCGAGAGCAGCATAAGTGGTGCCGTTGCCGCCGTAGCCCAAGGCGATCCAGCAATTCGGCATCCTTGGAACTTTTCCGATGATCGGCAGGCCGGTCGTCGTCTCGCCAAAAGCACCCGTCCATGCAAACTCGATGGTCGGGTCGAGTCGCGGCAGGAGCCGATGCAGCTTGCGTTGTAGCGTTGCGGTCTTTTGAACCAACCATTCTTTGCGGTTGCCGGCGTCCGAGAACTCCGCATCTTCGCCGCCGCAGATGACGCGGCCTTCGGCTGTCGTTCGGATGTAGAGATAGGGGTCTGAGGCTTCCCATATGCAACATTCGCCGGGCCAGAGGTTTCGGCGCTGCTGGCGGACCGTCGCAATGGCCCAAGTCGAAGTGATCTGATGACGACGGTGGGGCACACCATGCGGCAGTTCGTAACCGGTCGCAAAGATGAGTTGTCTGCAGCGGATGGTTTGGCCATTAGCCGCGATCGCCGTCACCCCATTTTTCCTAGGTCTCACATCAGCGATCTTTGTCGGGGAGAATAGGTGGGCGCCGTTTAGGGCAGCAACCTTCAGAAGGGCCAGCGCGCTCTTCCTTGGATCGATGACGAGATTGCCATAGCCCACGATGGCGGCAGCCCGATCGATTCCGAAGCGCTCGCGGAGTGTTTTTCGGTTCAGGAAGCGACTTGGCAACCCGGCAGCGCGCCGCGCTTCATGCTCTCGTTCAAGAGCTGGAGGAGCGAGGACATTGCCGGCGAGGTAAAGCGAATCTCGGCGCGCGACGTCAGCAAATCCTATCTCTTGCAACCGTGCAGCAAGTGCTTCCACGGCAAGGCGAGATCGTCGCCATGCGCGGACGGCCTTTTCCTTTCCGATCTTGCGGGTGAGCGTAATCAAAGGAGTATCGATCTCGTATTGTACTAGCGCCGTGCTAGCCATCGTGGACCCTCGGGCAAGCCCGCGTTTGTCCACGACCGCGACCTCCACCCCCGCCGACGCCAGCGCATCAGCGATCGCCGCGCCCGTGATGCCTGCGCCCAGGACAAGGACATCCGTCTTGATGTTGCTGGAGAGAGGTTCGTGCGGGACTGGCGGAGCGCGGCGGCGTTGCCATACCGAGTGTCCGCTGTGCAGATCCTTGCCTTTTGTGGCCACGGTCCATGTCCGATCGATAAATTACGCCTTGGCAGTGGGTTGGCGCACTGCCAGCGCCACCGCCTGCACCTGTGCCGTTGTAACGGGTAAATGGCTTCGAAGTCAGAGGAACCAGCGATCAGGAAAGTCGTTTCCAGTCCGAGGATTCCCCCAATCAAAGGATACCGGCTATGGGACTGTTTTCGAAAGAGATCGAGACGATGGACGATCTGCTACTGCACGGCCTCAAGGATATCTACTACGCCGAAAACCAGATCGTGAAGTCGTTGCCGAAGCTCATCGACAAGGCCACCAACCGCGACCTGAGCAAAGGCCTGAGAGATCATCTGGAGGAGACTAAGAACCAGATCACGCGTCTCGACCAGGTCTTCCAAAAGTTGGGAGAAAAGCCCCAAGCGGTAAAGTGTCCCGCAATTGATGGTCTCATCAGCGAAGCCGACGATCTTGCAGGCGAGGTCGCCGACAAGGAAGTCCTTGATGCCGGGATTGTCGGCTCCGCGCAGGCGGTCGAACATTATGAGATCGCGCGTTACGGTACGCTGATTGCCTGGGCAGAAGCAGTTGGACACGACGATATCGTCCGCCTTCTCAATACCAACCTCAACGAGGAGAAGGCGGCTGACAAGAAGTTGTCGACGGTGGCCGTGCGCAAAGGCGTCAACCGCAAAGCAGCCGGTTAATCGCCCGCGGCTCACCGAGAACAGCCCAGACGGGGAATGCAAAGCGCGGCCGATTCCGCAGTCCAGGGAGGCCCACTAAGCCCAATTCTAAATGTTCCAGCGGAGAGAGCGGGTTCCAGCGGGAAGGACGCGCGCGGAGCCTATGCGGCCCTGGCTTCAGCTCCGGCTTGCTCTTGGGCTCTTAACCCGGCCCACTCCGGGTGCGTCTCTTTCAAGGACAATTTCTCGAACTCAGTCAATAATTCGCGCTGGCGCTTGGTTAGCTTCTGGGGTGTCTCAACCACCACCTCCACATACATGTCGCCGCTCTGGCGCGAGCGTAGCTCCGGCATTCCCTTGCCCTTCAATCGGAGGCGGCGACCCGACTGGGTGCCTTCCGGCACTTTCACGCGGGTTTTGCCGCCCTCAAGGGTGGGCACTTCGAACTCCCCGCCGAGCGCGGCGGTCACCATCGGGACGGGAACGCGGCAATGGAGGTCGGCAGCGTCGCGTTGAAAGAAATTGTGAGGGGCAATTGAGACGAAGATGTAGAGGTCGCCTGCCCGGCCTCCGCGAACGCCTGCCTCCCGTTCGCCGGCGAGTCGAATCCGGGTACCGTCCTCAACGCCGGGTGGGACGTTGACGGAGAGCGTGCGCTCGCGCGTCACCCGCCCAGCGCCAAAGCAAGTCGCACATGGAGCGTCGATGACGCGCCCGCGGCCCTGACAGGCTGTACAAGCGCGCTCAAGCGTGAACAAGCCTTGCGCATAACGTATGCGACCGGCACCCCCGCACTCCGGACACGCCTTCGGCCGTGTACCGACCTTGGCACCCGTTCCCGAGCATGCTTCACAGGATACTGAAGTCGGCAGCCGAAGCTCCGCGGTCTTCCCCGCGAACGCCTCTTCGAGGGTGATTTCCATGTCGTAGCGCAGGTCAGAGGCACGCTCGGCGCGCGTGCTGCGATGGCCCCCCATACCGAAAATGCCTTCAAAAAGGTCGGAAAAAGATGAGCCGAAATCGCCCGCGAACCCGTGCGTCCCCCCGATGCCCCCTTGCTCAAACGCGGCATGGCCGAAACGATCGTAGGCAGAGCGTTTCTCCGGATCCTTGAGGATTTCGTAGGCCTCGTTGATCTCCTTGAAACGAGCTTCGCTCGAAGCGTCGCCCGCATTCCGATCTGGATGCCACTTCAGGGCGAGCTTCCGGAAAGCGGCCTTCAGCTGGTCGTCATTGGCCGTGCGCTCTACTCCTAAAACCTCGTAATAGCAGCGCTTGGACATTCCCATGTCCCTCCGTTGTCCTTCTGCCTCAACCTCCGGCACTAGGGCACTTCAAAAGTAACGCACGTTCTCATCCCATTCGAGCAATCGCCTGGGGCCAGCCGCGGCGGACACAAATTCAGCCAGGCCCGTCCGCCCGCCGCGTTTGCTGGAAAAAAACTAGAAAGGGTTTTACAAATTTCAAGGGCGCGTCGTGAGCGTGATCACTGGGCCTGAACTAAGCACCTGACGACCTTTCCGGCTTTGTTTTTGTGGTCGCATTCTGATCTTCGACTGCGTCGAGAGCGTTCCGTAACAGCTCGTGAGCATAAGTGACTCTTTTTTGCGCCTGCGTAAGTGCCAACGATGTGCGCCACAACTCCGAAACGCTGGCGTCCCAGGCATGAAGCGCGGCGTCGAGCTGCGATTGAGCCTGCTCCAACTCGACTTTTGCCTTTTCGACGAGGGGGTGGGGCATTTCCTATGAATCTCAGCTGCGGTGTCATGTGGCTCTGGCTTTGCGTTTTCGCCTAATTTCATCCAGCTCCGCGTGCAACAGCCGTTTATCCACGTCCGTCATCTCCTTCTCTATGCCTTCGATCTCGTTCCGCGCAGCCGCAATGTGACGGTCCAAAGATTCGCTCATCGCCTTTCGCGACGGGTTGATCGCTGCGGTCGGATTGCGGTCCATCATTTGCTGCAAAGCTTCGGCATGGTCGATGAGGCTCAAAAGGCCCTCCTGAATACGCGCCCACATTTTGGTTAGATCGGGATCCATCATGGACCGCTCTCCATCGCACCTGTGACATCGAAGATATGTCTGGCATCATGAGTTCAGGACAATGCGTCCAATTCATCCTCGCTGAGATGCGCCGGTACAATAACGATCGGAAGCGGATAGGTGCCTGCCGTGCGGCTGAGTTCCGCTATGAGTGGCCCGGGACCTGTTTGAGAGGAGCCAGCGGCGAGTACAAGCATTGCCATGTCCTCATCTGCTTCGATCACTTTGAATATTTCCGCAGCGGGATCGCCCTGTTCGATCAACGTTTCGGGCTGCTCCCTTGCCACGGCTTGAGCCAGTCCTGTCCACCGGGCAAGTAATTGTCGAGCGTCCTCTTCCGCCTCAGCTTTCATCATCTCGGCAACGCCGAGGAACGGTGTCTCGCTTTGCGGAGGATCGATGACGCGCAACAACGAGACCCTTGCGCCTAGGCGCACCGCGCGTCTGCTTGCGTAATAAACTGCTTTCCCGCAATCGTCGGTCTCGTCGATGAGCGCGAGAAACTTGGGACGATGACCAGCTTCGTAGCTTTTCCGGATGCGGCGCGAGCCACCCTCCTTATGCAAAATCTCGCTATGCATCGCTTTGCTGCTGATACTTGGCAAAATGCGGCGGGAATCGACCTCACACAGCATGCGCGCCCGCGGGCGCCTGACGGCGCCACGCGGGCTCAGCTGCCTTCCTTGCCGTTAGGCAGCCTTCTTGTGTTCGATTTGCTGGTTATCGTTACCCGCGTTGATGGCGATTCGACGCGGCTTCATCGCCTCCGGCACTTCACGCAAGAGTTCGATCTTGAGCAAGCCGCCCTCGAAGGTGGCGCTCTTCACCTCGACATAGTCGGCGAGGTTGAACACGCGTCGGAACGGGCGCGCGGAGATGCCTTGGTACAGGTATTGGTGCCCGTCTTGCTCCGCCTTATGCCCCTCCACGGTCAGCACGTTCTGCTCAGCCGTGATGGTCACCTCTTCGGGTTTGAAACCCGCGAGTGCCAGCGAAATCCAATAGTGGTCCTCGCCAGTACGTTCGATGTTGTAGGGCGGGTAGTTGCTTTCCTCGCCGGTCCAGCGCGTGGATTCGTCGAGCAGGTTGAAGAGCCGGTCGAAACCGACAGTCGATCGCCACAGCGGCGTAAAGTCAAAAGTTCTCATAGCCACATCCTCCTTTGAGCAACATGGACACGAGAGCGTCGGACACCATGTCCGGCGCCCATCGGCCGGGCCCCTTAGGGGGCGCCCGGCGCCACGCCACGGCGTGGCGCAAAACGAGTTAGTTCGGCTTCGTCTCTTGTCAAGAATGCGTCCGGCAAAAAAATCCCGGAGACAGACGATCAATTCTAATCGGCCATAGACAAGGCATCAGGGTCGCTCTGGCGGCAGAAGAAACTCGATATTCCGGCCGACTTTGACCTTCTGAAGATAGCGGCAATCGGTCAGCATGGTGGTCGCCTTCCTGACAGTCCCCACTGCGATGTCCAGTTTGTCGGCGAGTTGTTCGGCCGTGATCCTGGCGCGCCCTGTTGAAGGGTCGATCTTCCGAAGGATCTCGGCCGCTACAAGACGAGTGCTCGAACTGAGACGTTTGTCGCACAACAGCTGTTCGATCGGGCTCATAGAGCCAGCTCAAGCTAGGCAGCTTCCAGACGTACAGCCGCGACGGAATTTGGGTGAGCAGGGCCCCCGAGCTCACGCAACAATCGCTCGTGTTTTTCGAGCCTAAGCAGGATTGCGTGCCGTTCAGTCTCAGACAACGAGTGGGTTGATAGGAGATACCGGTAATGATCGACTACTTTCTGGGTGCTCCGAAGCACGAACGATCTGGCTTGCGCTCGAGCCGACGTCGACCCAATCGGCCGCATCGAGCATTCCGGGGCGTCCAAGCCGGTTGTTTGTCTGTTCATCGCGACCTCTCCGCACTTGGTCCAGGCATCGCGCCGGCCCTTAGTGCCGGCGGTCCGGCGCAGTCTGGAACTTTCGACGGAAGAAGAATTAGAACGGGTTCAGAAGTTTTCAAGGGTCCGCGGTTCAGCCAAAAAAACCTAACGATTTCAATTATATATCATCATCTAAAAATTTTTGCCCTGTCATTGGCACTCGCCTCTTGACAGTGCCAAATCGCAAACCAAATCGGTGCCCGAATGGGCGACTAACTTCGGGTTTCTCATGGTCGCTCGGAAATGGGTGCATCATGATCACAGGCTATTCTGACCCCCTCGATGTGCTGCTGAATTTGCAGCGGTCTCTCGACGCCCAGACTGGCAGCGGTTGGCTCCAAAATCAGACAGCCAGCCAGGGCCCATTCCCTCCCATCAACGTCTTCCAGCAGGGCGACGACATCCTGGCCATCATTGAATTGCCGGGCGTCGATAAGAAGGACCTGCAAATCCAGGCCAAAGAAAACACCATCAGGATATCCGGCAAGAAGGCCGCAAATTACCCGGAGGGCAGCGTGCACCGGCGCGAGCGCGTGTTCGGTGAATTCGATCGCACGCTGTCCTTGCCGGTCGGGCTCGATCCGAACGGTATCAAGGCGGAATACCACGACGGCGTGCTCGCTCTGCTTCTACCGCGTGCAGAGAGCGAAAAGCCGCGCACCATCAAGATCAGCTGAGATTGGAATTGAGGCAAATACGGAGGGGCATCATGGCCGACCGGCAGCAGTTGCAAGCCCAGAAGAAGCGAGAACAAGAGAGCCGCGAGGAAAGCACGATTCCGGCGCGCGTGTTTGTCCCCACCGCGGACATTTACGAAACGCAGGACGCGCTGACGGTCATTCTGGAAATGCCTGGCGTTGAAAAGTCCAACGTGAGCGTGCGCGTTGAAGAGGGTCTCCTGCAAGTCGAGGGGCGCCTCGATCTCACCAAATATCAAGGCCTTCAACCGCTTCACATCGAATACAACGTTGGCCACTACGCTAGAAGCTTCCAGCTTTCCAGCAAGATCGATCAAGGCAAGATCGCAGCGGCCCTGAACGACGGTGTGCTGTCGCTCACCTTGCCTAAGGTCCAGGAAGCTAAACCCCGCGTCATCAACATCAGTTGAGGGAGAGGCCCATGAAAACGAACAACCATGATCTTGCCCACGATTTCGATGGGCTAGTCCGTCCATCCCAGGTCTTCGAGCATCCCAAGGATGTTGTGAGCGATCCTGACCTTTCGCTCAACGAAAAGCGCGCGATTCTTGCCTCATGGGCATCCGACGCTTGCGCCGTCGAGGCGGCGCCGGCCTTACGCAAGATGCCCTCCGGCCGTGTCGTGTCATTCGACGAGATCATGGATGCGATGCGCTCCCTGGATAGGGAGTTCGCCCGCTCGACAAGCTCGAACCCCAGAAAAGCAGCCTCTGTCAATCGGCGCGGAATGAGTGGCCCAGGTAACCACGGCGCACCCCTTCACTGACCTCATCATCAACGGAAGGCTTTCCAGCACATTGGGATCCTAAGCTTAGAATTCCACGTGGACAAGTTGTCGCG
>JADMIO012770957.1_pt1 | contig 56774 bp, 40 predicted proteins | sample 8958161 | NCBI WGS metagenome assembly JADMIO01 (sample SAMN16585339, study PRJNA669376) | soil metagenome | isolation source: Crop rotation soil | place: USA: Cullars Rotation, Alabama | collected 2011
GCGACAACTTGTCCACGTGGAATTCTAAGCTTAGGATCCCAATGTGCTGGAAAGCCGTCACACGAGCTACTACGGGGATGTGGGCACACACCCACAAGACCCGAGTTTGCAACCTCCAACTGCGGACGCGGTGGAATAATTTCCTTGCGACCAGCGTCACACTTCGCCACCAAAGGGGACGCATAAACACAATGTCGCAATCACAGGGCAAGCCAGGTTACCTCGCGCTGGTGCTGCACGCACACCTGCCGTTCGTACGCCATCCGGAACATCCGAAGTTTCTGGAAGAAAGCTGGCTGTTCGAGGCGGTCACGGAAACCTATCTTCCGCTCATCCAGTTGATGGATGGCTGGCTGCGTGACGGGTTGCAATTCCGCCTCACACTGACGCTCACGCCCACCCTCTGCTCCATGCTGCAGGATGAACTCTTGCAGAATCGTTATGCGAAGCATTTGGACGGCCTGATCGAGTTGGCGGAGAAGGAAACGCACCGGACGACGTGGGACAAGGCCTGCCATCCGCTGGCGCAATTGTATCACCAACGCCTTACCGCGGCGCGCAATACCTATCTGAGTTATCAGCGTAACCTGCTGGAAGCATTTCGCCGGTTTCAAGGAACCGGTTGCCTGGAGATCATCACGTGTGCGGCTACGCATGCGTTGCTGCCCTTGCTGGGCAGTCATCCGGAGAGCGTGCGGGCGCAGGTGCTGACGGCGCGGGATCATTATCGCAGTTGCTTCGGTGTCGATCCGCGCGGTATCTGGCTGCCGGAGTGCGCCTACTCAGAAGGTATTGAAGACGTCTTGCTGGAGGCGAACATCCGTTGGTTCATCATGGACACGCACGGATTGCTTCATGCGAATCCCCGGCCGCGTTATGGCGTCTTCGCTCCGATCTACACGCCGAACGGCATCGCCGCCTTCGGGCGTGACTTGGATTCCGCAAAGCAGGTGTGGAGCCGCAATGAAGGTTATCCGGGCGATCCGCGTTACCGGGATTTCTATCGGGATATCGGGTTCGATCTGGACCTGGATTATATCAAGCCCTACCTGCCCTCTCCGGAACTGCGCGGGTTCACGGGCATCAAGTATCATCGCATCACGGGAACAGGTGGGGCAAAAGAGATTTATCAACGGGAAGCGGCGTTGCAGGCGGTGGAAGAACATGCCACGCATTTTCTTAAAGCCCGCGTCGCACAGATCGAGCAATTGAAGGGCATCATGGACCGTTCGCCGATGGTGCTTTGCCCTTATGATGCCGAGCTGTTCGGGCATTGGTGGTATGAGGGGCCGGAGTTCCTCGACCTGTTCATGCGCAAGGCGTATTACGATCAGCAGACGTTCTCGCTCATCACGCCGGCGGAATTCTTGAAGGACAAACCGAGTCACCAGATCGCGGCGCCGAGCGCCTCGAGCTGGGGTGAGGAAGGCTATTACCGCGTGTGGCTGAACGAGACGAACGAGTGGATCATCCCGCATCTGGAGATCGCCATGGACCGCATGCGCGATCTGGCGGAGCGGTATCCGAATCCCACGGACATCACGCGACGGGCGCTGAATCAAGCGGCGCGGGAACTGTTGCTGGCGCAGGCGAGCGACTGGCCATTCATCCTGCGCACGGGCACGAGCCCGAACTATGCGCGGCAACGGGTGAAGGATCATCTGCTGCGGTTCATCGCGCTGCACGAGCAACTGACCATCACGCGCGTGGATGAGCGCTGGCTCGCGCAGATCGAGGCCACGGACAATATCTTCCCCGGGATCAATTACCGATATTGGGCTTGAGCGGTTTTGCGAGTTGAGGCGAAATGGCGGCATGTCCACGGTTCATCTGACGTTTCATCGTTTGGGCTTTGCCCTGCTGCTGGCGCTTTCGTTGGTTTCCGCTCAAGCGGCGGACAGGAAGCCCAATGTCATCTTCCTCTTCGCGGATGATATGCGCGCGGACTCCATCGGGGCGCTGGGCAATCCTACGGTCAAAACGCCGAACCTTGATACGTTGGTGAAGCGCGGGTTCACCTTGAACAACGCGTATTGCCTGGGCGGCAATCGGGGCGCGGTCTGCCTGCCGAGCCGGAATATGATGTTGAGCGGGAATACTTATTTCCGCTGGCAGGATTTGCAGGCGGCAGGTGCGGGACAAAAAGGAAATTTTGCTCCGGCAACGGCCGATACTTTCCCGGCGGTGATGAAGGCAGCGGGTTACACGACGTATCATCAGGGCAAGAAGGGCAACAGCGCGACGCTCATCCAGGCACAGTTCGAGATCAACAAGTATGTGGTCAACGATGAGACCGATCGCACGAATGGCGAGGCGGGACAGCAGATCGTGGATGAGGCGATCGAATTCATCACGGCGCAGAAGGCGGAGAAACCTTTCTTCATGTATCTGGGGTTTTCCAATCCGCATGACCCGCGCGTGGCGGCAGAGAAGTATCTGAAGCTTTATGACCGGGAGAAGATCCCGTTGCCGAAGAACTATCTGCCGGTGCATCCGTTCAACAACGGCGAGATGGTCGTACGGGATGAAACGCTTTCGCCCTGGCCGCGGACGGAGGATGATATCCGCAAGACGTTGCATGAATATTACGCGGTGATCTCGGGGATGGATCATCACATCGGGCGGTTATTGAAGAAGCTCGATGAGCTGAAGCTGACGGAGAACACGATCGTCATCTTCTCGGCGGACCAAGGCATCTCGGTGGGCAGTCATGGATTGCTCGGCAAACAGAATCTCTACGATCATGGGATGAAAGTGCCGCTGTTCTTCGCGGGGCCGGGCGTGAAGAAAGGGAGTTCTGATGCGTTGGTGTATCTGCTGGATGTGTTCCCGAGCGTGTGTGAATTGACGGGCGCGAAAGCTCCCGCCGGTCTGGATGGCAAGAGTTTTGCGCCGGTGATGCAAGGGAAGACGGACAAGGGCCGGGAGACGTTGTTTCTCGCATACCGCGATGTGCAACGGGCCATCCGCGATGAACGTTGGAAGCTGATCCGGTATCCACAGGTGGACATGACGCAGCTGTTCGACCTGAAGAATGATCCGTATGAGTTGAAGAATCTCGCAAGTGAATCCGCGCAAAAGGAACGTGTCGCCAAGCTGCTGACGCAAATGCAGGACTGGCAGAAGAAGCTGAATGATACGGCGCCGTTGACGGTGGCAAATCCAGCTTCGCCGAAGTGGACGCCGCCGAGTGCGGAAGAATTAAAAGACGCCCAAACGCCCAAGAAAAAGAAATCATGAAAACATTGCTCCCCTTATTACTCATCACGGCACTCGCGTGCAGTGTGAATGCACAAAACTCGGAAAAGAAGGACGCTCAAAAAGCGGAAGACCCGAATGCGCCGAAATGGAAATCAGTGAAACCTTCCACGCCACCGGGCGTGATCTGCACCACGAATGTCATCGCGGAGTATCCGGAGCATACGGTGACCATCGTGGTCTATGCGCCGGAGAAGAAGGGTTCCTACCCGGCCATTCTGGACATCCACGGCGGCGGCTGGTCCGCACGGCAGGTGGAGCAGGACAAGCCGATGATGGAACGGCTGGCGGCACGGGGGTTTGTGACCGGGCTGGTCGCTTACCGCCTGTCCACGCAGGCGAAGTATCCGGCGGCCTTGGATGACAGCAAAGCGGCGGTGCGCTGGTTGCGGGCGAATGCCAAGAAGTTTCAGCTCGATCCGGAGCGCATTGGAGTGATGGGCGGTTCGGCAGGTGGACACCTTTCCGGCCTGCTGGCGATGACAAGCGGCTTGAAGGAGTTTGAGGGCAAAGGTCCCAACCCGGAACAATCCAGCAGCGTCAAGGCATGCATCGTGATGGCTTCCACGATGGATATGGTGACGGCCAACAAAGGCAAACCGACCGGCAAAGGTGCCATCGATTTCTTCGGCAGCTCGTTCGATGAAAACCCCAAAGTTTACGAACAAGCCTCTCCGATCACGCATGTGCGTAAAGGGGTGCCGCCGACCATCTTCATCGAGGGAGAAAAGGATGGGTTGAAGATCGGACGGGCGGAGATGCAGGAGAAGTTAAAGGCGCTGGGGATCGAGACGGAGGTCCATACGTTGAAGTATGCACCCCACCCTTTCTGGATGAGCGAGCCGTGGGTGAGCGAGACGGTGGAGATCGCGGACAAGTTCTTTAAGAAGCATCTGGGCGTGCCGAAGTTTTGACCGCTGTGTCCTCAGAGACGAAAGAGGACCAACTTTAGTTGGTGGTGGAATCCAGACGCGCGTATTTGATTATCTGTGAACGGAACAGGTAAAACAGTCCTACGCCACTGAGAAGACAAACCAAGCCACCTTGGCACATGGCGGAATACGGATACTGATGGGACTCGATCAAGCCGCGCGATAATTGCTGTCCTGCAACCAAGCAAATCAGAGCAAGAAATCTCAAATCACTATTGCGACGGGCCCAACCGAGAAACACCACGCTGCACCAGACAACACCAATCAAGGCATGGAATCCTAGAAAACTCCAAGGTGCGATCGGCCAGAAGCAGGAGACAACCAACAGTGTCGCTAAAATGACCGAAGCCCAGCCCGAAAAACGAAGTACGTTCCGCGCATGCGCGGCGTCAACGTTTTGAGCTAACGGTACAGTTATCATCTGGTATAAAAAGTAACCATTCAGGATAAAAAGTCGAGGCCTCTCCCGCCGCGCGTCAAGGAGGTGGGGATGGAGAATCCCGCTGAGGAAACGTACGGCTGGGAAAGACCTCTGGACACTTTCCTACGCCTTTTTTCAAGGGATGCAACAGGAAAATTTATAAAGGCTATCAGCGCAAACCTACGGATGCGGGATTGAAATAAGAACATGCTCTGGCGGCCGGTCAGGCCGCAAGACATGAACCATATGTTACTCAGGGCAGCATTTGATGCTGCCTTGGGCTGGAATCTTTCGGCCTGTTGAGCCGAAGGACAGGACTAATCTTACTTCAGGGTCTTCAGGTAGAGGATGAGGGCTTCGATCTGGGCGTCGGTGATGACGCCGTCGTAACTGGGCATGCCGGCATCGGATTTCTCGAAGCCTTTGACCATCTTGGCGGTGGGTTCCTTGATGGATTCGCGCAGGTAGGCTTCATCAGCCAGGACTTTGCCTTTTCCAGCGATCTCGCGCTGGCTGCCGAAGAGGCCCTGCCAGGAAGGACCTACTTTTCCGAGCGTGGTGCCATCGGTGGAGTGGCAGGCGATGCAGCCGAGCAGTTCAGTCAACCGTGCGCCTTCCGCGACCGTGATCGGAGTGGCTTCTGCGGCGGCCAAGGTGCGTGGGGTCAGGTCCACGGTGAGCGGTTCGAAGCCTTCGGCAGTGGGGTTGAACGGGACGAGTTCGTAGGGGGTGAAATAGGCGTTGTTCGCGAAGGACGCCCCGCCCTTCATCGTGAGGCCCCAGCCCACGCGCATCTGCATGACGGGTTTCATGTCAGGCAGGCCGATGAACACGGTCTTGCCGTCTTTGGAGATATAGGCGCTGCTGGGGACCATGGTGTCGGTGCCTTTGCTGCCATCGAGCTTGAAGTGCGGTGAGCCGTAGGCAGGCGTGCGTTGGTAGTTCCAGCGGTCAACGGAGAAGCTGGCGAGATTGGTCGCCTGCCGGGCTTCCACGGGGACATCGAAGCGGAGCAGAACGCCTTTATCCATCGGCACGATCTCGCGCGGGACGCTGCTGGGCGCACCAGTGTAGCGGACCCGGGTCACGCCACTGATGTTCGTGGCGGTGGAACCCCAGATCTGCATGCCGGTGACGTAGAGCTGGCGATCGATGGGGTTCACGGCACCGTTGATGGGTGCATAACTGAAATCACGGAAGAGGCTGACGACGGCGGCCTGCGGTTTGATGCCGCGCTCGTTCATACGGACGAGAAAGAGTTCGGGGCGATTGTAGCCAAGGTGGATGAGGGCATCGGTGAGCGAACCCATCTTGGCATCAGCCAGCCAGACCTGGCCGACGGCGGAGGAATTCACGGGATGAGGAATCCAAGTGAGCGGATCGGCGATGGGAGCGGGGTATTTTTCCTTCGGCAAGAGGTGCGTGAGGAAGCCGTGGTACTCATTGCCCTTCAGCGCGTAGAGCGGCGTGGCGGGCACATAGTTCCCCTGCTGATCGCTGACGGTGACCAAGCCAGTCTTCGGATGCATGCCGATGAAAGGTTCACGGAAGCCGTAACCGATGACTTCAAAGGATTTGCCATCGGCAGCGATGCGCAGAACGGTGCCGTTGTATTTGCCGATGGTAGTGCCTTGCTGGCCACCCTTGGAGATGACGAAGGAGCCATCGGGAGCGAGTTTCAAGCCAGCGGCGAATTCACGCGTCTCGGCGGTTTGCGCGAAGAGGTTGCAGAACACTTCATGCACGTCGGCTTCTCCGTTGCCATCGGTATCCTTCAAGCGCCAGAGACCGTTGCGATCGTTGACGAAGATCTCACCCTGACGGATGGCGATGCCCATGGGTTCGTGCAAGCCGGAGGTGAAGCGTTTCCATTGCACCTCTTTCAGGTCGCCGCTCAGACCGGAGGCGAGCCAGACGTCGCCATCAAAGGTGACAAAGGCGGCGCGGCCATCGGGGAAGAAAGCGAGGTCGGTGAAGCGGACGTTGCGTTTCCAAGGGTTCTGGTCAGGGATGGGGATGTCATCGAGAACGTAGGCGTCCTTGGCGGTGGAAAGTTTGCCGGTGGTGGTGACGGTTTGGGGCCAACGGGTAGCAGGAGGTTTGGCTTCCGGGGCTGAACGCTTTTCCCAAGAGGCTTCATAAGGAGCCAAGCGCAGGGAAGCGTGGAAGGTCACAGGCTCAGCGGCAGGTTGCAGTTCGAAGAGCATCAGGCCATCCGGAGTGCTGACTTGTACCAGACGCTTGATTCCGTTTGCGTAAGGAAATGAGTAACCGAGAGACAGCTTGCCATCCGCACTGGACGGTCTCTGGCCCAGCGTTAACCAGAGCTTTTGCGGAATCTTCTCCAGCTTGAAGAAACGTTGGATGGAGATGCCTCCATCAGGTTCTTTCACAGCAGTAATCCGCTCCTGCACCGCGGCACCGGCTACGGTGTATTCCAACTGCACACCGCTCTCGACCAGACGGACAGCCCGTAACTGACCCTGCTTGGGGTTTAAAGGACCGCGACCCAATTCTTTCACATCGGGAGCAGGCTCGCGCGGATCTTCAAGAGACCAACCCGCGCCAGTCTGCCAGCCGGGATAGAGGCCGTTCGCGAGCCAGATTTTACCGACCGGTTCGGGGAGTTTCTTTTGGCCTTCGGGAATTTTATAGCCCTGCAATTGATAGGAGCCGTAGGACATGGCCACCGGGGTCACATTCGTACCGGTCCAGATGGCGGAGACGCGGAGGAGATCGGTATCGAAGCAGGCCCAGCAATCGTGGCCGAGGTTCAGGATGAGACCGCGCGGCGTGAGGTTGTTCGTCGGCCAACCGGCACCGAGATTGCGCGCTTCCAGAACGGAGGAAAAGAAGGGAAAATCTTTTTCAACGAAGTCGTTCCACGGTTTGTTGGTTTCGGCGGCACGGATGGAGAGCGAGGCCCCGAAGCACATCAAGGCAACCAGCAACCGGCCAATTTGAATGAATCTGCTCATGTCAACTTGGCCGGGAACGGTAGCAAGCGGGGTAATGGGTTGCACGAAATGTTTGCGGGGATTTCTGTTTCAACCGAATGGGAAAACGGGAATGGCCCGCTAAAAAGGGAGGGAAAAGATGACGTCCAACTCTCAGAGAGGGGAGATTTCACACGAATGGGGACAAGCGAATGAAAGGGCGAGAGTTTTTCGCTGCTGCTTTTATATGATACGAGCCCGAATTTGCTTAGGGGAGGTTGCTGTGGGCGAGCCCCGACCTCCTGGCACGGGGTGAAGCGACGACGCTCCTTCTAGGCCAGGGGGATGACGATGACGCGGGTGACTTCGCGCGTTTTGTTCACGACGCCGCTGATGGTGTAGGCGCAGATGGCGATGAGGTTGTGCTCCTGTCCTTCCGTGTCGGTGTATTTGAAGCTGGCCACGGCCAGGCCGGTGTCATTGCCCACGCCGCGTTTGCCGAGGATCGGCAGATCGATGGAGGCGACCAGGAGATCTTCCGTGGCTTCTTGCGCATGGAAATCGCGAGCGCGCGTGAGATCGAGCTTTTCGGTCAGCACATACGCTTGCGTGGTCTCGGCGAGGCGACCCAGCTTGTTCATCAAGGGGACACCCGCCAGCGGTTTACGGGTCTTCCTGAAACGCACCTCCGCACCGGCGACCCATTGTTGTAATGTGTGTTTATCCATGGCCATGAAAATACTGTTGGGATTACCCGCGTCATTTCGCCTGAGAAGAGCGGTCAGGTCAATGGTCGGGAATTCCTGATTCGTTAAATCGTTAAAAGGTTGAAGCGTGAAATGGGTTCATCGTTTAACGGCTTTAATGTTTTGACGAATCCGGCAGGGGGAAAGCCGGATTCGGGAGGCAAGGGCATCGCGGCAGCGATGCCCCACCGGATTAGGGGGCGCTGTCGCAACTCTTTGCATTTGCAGGCGCATGCGGGATGGACTCTTATGGATAGGTCTTAGGAGACTGATGGGTCCGATGAGGGGACTAATGGGAAGGGAGATTCGAGGACGAGCACGATTTGCCCCTTTTGGTGGTAGGGTCACTTTGTGTAAACTTGGTTAAAATTGGGCAAAGTTGTGTTTTATGCCCAATTCGCCCGTTGACACCCCCCACCCCTCTGGTACCTTTTGCGCTCCGTTTTTTCACGGAATAATCCGTTAAAAGATCAATCGTCCTATACCATTTATGGCCAAAGCAGCGAAGTCAGTGAAATACGTTTACACTTGGGGTAACAAAAAAGCCGACGGTGATGGCTCGATGAAGGCTCTCCTCGGCGGCAAAGGTGCAAACCTGGCCGAGATGACCCGCATCGGTCTCCCGGTGCCTCCGGGCTTCACGATCACCACGGAAGTCTGCACGTACTTCTACCAGAACAAGAAGACGTATCCGAAGGAACTCCAGGGCCAGATGGAAGCCGGGGTAGCCAACATGGAGAAGATCATGGGTTACAAGTTCGGTGACTCCAAGGGTTTCCCGCTGCTGGTGGCCGTGCGCTCGGGTGCGCGTGATTCCATGCCGGGCATGATGGACACGATTTTGAACCTCGGCCTCAACGACGACACCGTGCTCTCGCTGGCGAACGCCACGAAGAACGAACGTTTCGCGTGGGATTGCTACCGTCGCTTCGTCCAGATGTATGGCGACGTGGTGCTGGGCGTGCAGAAGCGTGAGGGCGAGGATCATGAGCCGTTCGAAACGGTGATCGAAGGTTTCAAGCACGAGAAGTATCACAAGGATATCGTGGACAGCGACTTGACGGCGGAAGACCAGAAGGAACTGGTGAAGCGCTTCAAGGTGCTGGTGAAGGATCGCACGGGCAAGTCGTTCCCGAGCAATCCTTGGGATCAGCTCCGCGGTGCGGCTGGTGCGGTGTTCAGCTCCTGGATGAATGATCGCGCGAAGGTGTATCGCGCGAAGTACAACATCCCGACGGAATGGGGAACTGCGGTGAACGTGCAGGCGATGGTGTTCGGTAACACGGGTGATACGTCCGGTTCCGGCGTGGCCTTCACGCGCAATCCGGCGAATGGTGTGAACGAATTCTACGGCGAATTCCTCGTCAACGCCCAAGGCGAAGATGTGGTGGCCGGTGTCCGCACGCCGGAACCCGTCCTGAAGCTGAAGGACGTGATGCCGAAGTCTTACGCCGAACTGCTCAGCGTCCGCAAGACGTTGGAGAAGCACTTCAAGGACGTGCAAGACATCGAGTTCACGATCCAGGAAGGCAAGCTGTTCATGCTCCAGACGCGTAACGGCAAGCGCACGGCCGCCGCCGCGCTGAAGTTCGCCGCGGACATGGTGAAGGAAAAGCTCATCGACTGGGAAACGGCCATCCTGCGCAATCCGGCGGATCAGCTCGACCAGTTGCTGGCCCCGATCTTCGACCTCGCCGAGGTGAAGAAGGCCAAGGCCATCGCCACCGGTCTCCCGGCCGGTCCTGGTGCCGCCACGGGCAAGGTTTATTTCAACGCGGAACGCGCCGTTGCCGCTGCTGACAAGAACGAAAAAGTGTTGCTCGTCCGCATCGAGACTTCTCCGGAAGACTTGCGCGGCATGATCGCGGCGGAAGGCATCCTCACCGCTCGCGGTGGTGTGTCCTCCCACGCGGCCCTCGTCGCCCGCCAGATGGGCAAAGTCTGCGTCTGCGGTGCCGCGGCACTGGAGATCGATTACGACAAGAAGACGGTGAGCGTGTCAGGCCAGACCTTCAACGAAGGCGACTTCATGTCCATCGACGGTACGTCTGGACAGGTTTACGGCGGCCAGATCAAGACGGCTCCGTCCGAGATCATCGCCGGTCTGATCAACGGCGATAAAGAGGCGCAGAAGACGGAGAAGTTCAAGAACTTCACGCTCTTGATGAGCTGGTGCGCGAAGGCCACCCGCATGCAGGTGCGCACGAACGCCGACAACCCGGAACAGACCGCGAACGCGCTCGCGTTCGGCGCCTCGGGCATCGGCCTCACCCGCACGGAACACATGTTCTTCGAAGGCGACCGCATCGATGCGATGCGTGAGATGATCCTCGCGGATTCGCTGCAAGCCCGTCAGGACGCGCTCGCGAAACTCCTCCCCTATCAGCGCGAGGACTTCTACGGCATCTTTAAGGAATTGAAAGGCTTCCCGGCCACCATCCGTTTCCTCGACCCGCCGCTGCATGAGTTCCTGCCGCACGCGAAGGAACAGCAGATGGACCTCGCCCGGAAGCTCAACATCCCGGTGGAGAAGATCATGAACCGCGTGCACGAGCTGCATGAGTTCAACCCGATGCTCGGTTTCCGCGGCTGCCGCCTCGGCATCAAGTATCCGGAGATCACCGCCATGCAAGCCCGTGCTGTGTTCGAAGCCGCTGCGGACGCGAACAAGAAGGGTTACAAGGCCAAGCCTGAGATCATGATCCCGCTCGTGGGCTTCAAGCGCGAACTCGACCTCCAGGTCGCCGTCGTGCACGAAGTCGCCGCGCAGGTGCAGAAGGAGAAGAAGACGAAAATCGCCTACTCCGTCGGCACGATGATCGAAGTTCCTCGTGGCGCGCTCACGGCCGATCAGATCGCCGAGACCGCCGAGTTCTTCAGCTTCGGCACGAACGACCTCACGCAGACCTGCTTGGGCATGAGCCGCGATGACTCCGGCTCTTTCCTGCCAGGTTACGCTGAACTCGAGATCGTGAAGAAGAATCCGTTCGCGACGATCGACCAGACTGGCGTCGGCCAGCTCATGGAGATCGCCATCGCCAAGGGCCGCGTGACCCGTCCGGGCATCAAGCTCGGCATTTGCGGTGAACACGGCGGCGAACCGGATTCCGTGAAGTTCTGCCATAAGCTCGGCCTGAGCTATGTAAGCTGCTCACCGTTCCGCGTGCCCGTCGCCCGCCTCGCCGCCGCGCAAGCCGCGATCGAGGAGAAACGCAAAGCCGCGAAACCTGCGAAGAAGAAGTAATTAAACTTCGCTAGAAAAATTCAAAAAGCCGCTCCCGGAAACTGGAGCGGCTTTTTCATTTCATCGACGCGTTTGAATCAACACCGTAATCCCAGCCATCAACACTCCCGCCACACACAACACCAGATACACCTTCCGAAAATCCCCCAGCCCCGCGGCCACCGCTCCTACCAGCGCCACTCCCACTGCCGCACCCACCGCCCCGCCTAATTGCCGCAGCGTCGCATTCACCGCATTCCCCACGCCGAGTCGTGCTGGTGGCAAACCCGTCACCGCACCTGCGGCAAATCCCGGCAGCAACAGCCCGATTCCGGTTGCCCCCATGATCTGTCCCGGCAACCACACCTGCAGATAATCCGGCATTGCGCTCAGGCGGATGACAAACCACAAATTACCCACCGCAAATAAAAAGCCTCCCCACAACAGTCCCAGACGTGGATCTTTTCCCGCCAGCAACCGTGATGCGATCGCGATGACCACGATCACCCACAGCGGTCCCGCCGTCGCTGCCAATCCCGCCTGCAACGGCGAGTAGTGCCAGATACCCGTCATGAAGAGATAAAACGAGAGAAACATCAATGTCATCGCCGCGCCCAGCAAAAATGTCCCGGCATTCGCCCACCGAATGGATGCATTCGCGAACACTTCAGGCCACGGCGTATTTCTTTCCCCACGCCGTTCGCGCACTACAAAGGTCGTCAAGAGCACACTGCCAAAGCCCATCGAAGCCAGCGTCGTTCCCTCCATCCGTCCTTGTTCCCCGAAATACACAATAGCCCTCGCCAAGGCACCGACCGCCAGCATGAGCAACAAACTGCTGATCAGATCCGGAGCATCCGTGTTCACCGATGGACTGGATTTCGGAAGCTGCCGACGCGCCTGCCACGCCGCCCAGATACCCACCGGCACATTGATCAGAAATATCCACTGCCATCCCGCCACGGTCAGCACGATAGCTCCCAGCGAAGGTCCTAATGCCACAGCCAAAGCCCCCACCGCGCTCCAGGCGCTCACGACCTTGCCACGTTCCTTGACCGATTTATCCTCCAGCAACAATGCCAACGACGCAGGTGTTACCGCCGCCGCCCCAACCGCTTGCAGCACTCGTGTGCCGATCAGCAAAGTAATGTCCGGCACCATCGCAGCTCCCGCCGAAGCGAGCGTGAATATCGCTAATCCAATCTGAAATACTCGCGCCCGCCCCGCCCGATCTGCCCATTGCCCCATCGGAATCAACAGTGCCGCATAAACAATCGTGTAAGCATTCAACACCCACGACAATTCCGCCGCTGAAGCATTCGCAAAGTGCGCCCGCAACGCCGGAAATGCCGCGATGACCACCGTCGAATCCAGCGCCACCATGAATACCACCGTCGCCGCCACTAAAAACACTGCACGTTCTGCTTTCATAAATCTCCTCTCACGCCAGGCCGGCGATGATCGCTTCAATCTGTTTCCGATGTAGCTTCATGTGAAACCCCGTCATGAAATGCCACCCCGCTGCATCCAATGCTCCAAACCACGGATGCGCATAACGCGCTTGCGTTCGCAAATCTCCCGCTCCCCTCGCCGTCTTTATCACCAGATCACAAGTCTGCTCGAATTCGCCGATGACACCCTCGCCCACTTCAGGCGATGGCTTGACCGCCGCAGTGCTCGCCACCCGTTCAGGCACTTGGCCACGCGTCAGCGAGCGGATGGCCCCCATACAGCCCATATTCACGATCCGCACATGGTCCAAGGTCATGTACACCGACCAATAACGGCTGCTATCTTCCATTCCACGCAACCGCTCGATCAGCACCCGCTGCCGTCCTTGTTTCGGATTGCATCCACGCGCCAGCCTGAGCATGGCTTCACTCTCCCCCTTGATCAGCGCCGTCGCCGACTCCTTCGTCGCTCTCGCCCGTTGCCAGCCAAAGAGCACTCTCGCCGCCAGCAATTCCACCTTGGGCAACCCCGCGCCCGGCGCTTCCAGTTTTGCGATCACGTCAGCATCCACTTTCATATTACTTGCAATTAAAAAGTAATTTACTTGTTGAATGCAAGCAAAAATAAATCCATGCTTTAAAGCATACCGATATGGCCAGCACCAAGAAAACCTCTGAAGAAGCCGAACGCCGCTCTCCCTGTCCTCTCGCCTGTGGTCTCGATATCTTCGGTGACCGCTGGACCCTCCTCGTCATCCGCGATCTCGTCCTGGGCAAATCGCGCTTCAAAGATTTCACCTCGTCGCCGGAAGGCATTCCCACAAATATCCTCAGCGACCGCCTCGAGCGCCTGCAGTCCGCTGGCATCATCACTCAAGTCACGCCACCCGATGGCTCCAAACACCGCGCCTATCAATTGACCAGCAAAGGCGAAGCCCTGCGCCCCATCCTCGCCGCCATGCGTGACTGGGGCCTGACCTGGGAAAAAGGCACCAAAGTCCTGCTGCAACCGCCTCCGATGCCAACCATCCCCTCCAAACCAAAAAAGCAAAGCCGCCCTGCCTAAAAGCAAGGCGGCCCAATTTTTGGGGTGCTGAGGCTTGCCGCAGCTTTGTTACGACGTGGCTAGCCACGTCGATGTCCTTTTCAACGGATGGACATCACTTCATCGAGTGCAACCCCACCACGTTCCCCTCAGTATCCTTGATGATCCCGATAAATCCATGCTCCCCGATGCCCATCCGTGGCTTGATGACCGAACCGCCCGCAGCCGGCACCCGGCTCAGAACCCCGTCCAAGTCCCCTTCCACATTGAGATAGACGATCGTGCCACCTGCTCCCGGTGAGCAGCCATCCATTTGCGTCACGGCCCCGCCGATGCCCTTTTCCATATCGAAGGGGAACATCGCCATCTTCATCGTTTCGCCGCAGCTTTGCAGCTTTGTCTTCAGGATCGTTTCGTAAAAATTGACCGCACGTTTGAAGTCGGCGGAATAGATCTCAAACCAGTTCACAGCATTTGTCTTCATGATAGTAGAATAGTCGTTTGTTTAGTTGTATCTGACAAACATAAGCTAACTCCGCCCACTGACAACCCCATGTCAGGAGACATTTTGGTGACAATCACATCTCTTAACGCCGCGCTCCTCTCTGTTACTTCTCCTGCGCCACTTTCAACTTCACATCATCCAAATCGAGCCGGTAGATCATCTGGTTGTAATCATACCGCGGTGTGAACTCCTTCCCATCGCTGAACTCCTTTGTATACGTGCCCTCGAAGATCAGGATAGGTGAACCTTCCGGCGTGAACTCCGGGTGCAAGCGCGGATTGTAGAATGTGTAGTGATCATGCGTCAGCACCTTCACCGTCTTGCCCCATGGTCCTGTCGGCACATCTGCTTCCGCATACCACAATTCACCAAAGGCCGAGGGCTTGCCGCCCGCTTCCATGAACACCGTGACCCAGCGCTTGCGGAAACTGTTCCACGTGATGGACCCCGTATGCGGCTTCACTGCCTGGCCATCCGTGGCGGACACCAGGCTCTCCTGCGGGTTCAAAACTTCCCATGCTGAAGAATCCTGCCACGCCTCAAACGTCGCCTGGCAACGCAACTTCGGCAGCGGATCACCGAAGTAAACCCATTCCTTCCCCTGTGCATCTTTCATGAACGCCGGATGCCCATTCGGCATGAAGGGCTGCTTCGGCTGCGTCTCGGATTTCGTCCACAATTTCTTCAGCAGCTCGAAACTCTCCGTCTGATCATTCCACCCGCAAAGCCCAGCTTCGTAAGCCTCCAGATGCCCTCTGATCTTCACATAATTGCCGACCAACCGCTGCTTGCCCGTCTTGTCCGGCAGGCTTACGTAAGAGCTCACCCAGGTCGGTCCATCGCCCGGCATCTTCGCCACCCCTCGCACCCGCCCCTTGTCATCCCGGAAATAATTCAGCTTCAACTTCAGCGGCGGCTCGAACGACTTCAACGGCTGCACCTCGCTCGTCGCACTGCTCATGTCATAAACGCCCAACGGATAATTCGCCATCATCGTATCGCCCCACGCCCAGAACATTTTTCCCTGATAGACCGCGTTCTGCACGCTGTCACTGCCTACTATGCCTGACTCCTGCCAGTCGAGGTCTTTACCCGTCTTCTGGCTCTCCGCGAACAACCCCGCCCCCGTCAGCCGCCCAAGACGTTTCGCGATATTCGTCCGCTCTACCTCTACCTTGACCGTCTTGCCCGGCTGCGGCGTGATGCGCGCTCCGCGAAACCCAAAACCATCCTTCTTGGCCTCATACCCATGACTGCTCACCGTCAGCCATATCTCCTTGCCCATCATCTCGGGCAGATCAAACGCCACCACACCCGCATTATCCGAGATAAAACGCACCTGATTCACCGTGCGCAACTCCACCAGCGGCACCGGCCAGCCCGAGCCCTTCTCCACCACTTCGATGCGGCACGGCTCCAAAGCCATCACCGCATTGGCAATAAACCCCAAAGTCAGAATCAATAATTTTGCTTTCATACTAAAACAACTCAGCGCCATTTCAGGACCGTTTCGATCTCCTGTTTCCAGATCGCATACGCAGCATCATTCAGATGCAGGCCATCATTCGTATATTCAGCCTTCAGCTTCCCTTCGTCATCCCGCATCAACGCGTGCAGATCGATAAAACTGCATTTGAACTCCTCGGCCAGCACCTTCAACTTCGCATTGAACTGCCGCACCGGTTCATTCTGTTTCTCATGCGCCCCACGCGTCGGCAGCACGGATTGCACATGAATGCGCAAGTCCGGCCGCTGCTGGCGGATGCGTTGCAGCAATTCGCGATACCCCTTCTCCATCTGCTCCACATTGCGTCCGGAATTCAGGTCATTGATGCCGATGAGCAGGAACACATCCGTCGGCGCGCAATCGAAGATGGAATTGTCTAACCGCTGCAAAACGCCGCGCGGATCATCCTTCGGCATGTCATTGCCGATCACATCCGCACCGATGCCCCGGTTCACCATGCGTCTTCCCGGAAAGAACTTCACCACATCGAATCCCTCCGTGATGCTGTCCCCTACCAGCACCACGTTCTGCCAGACAAGATTCTGTTCCTTGAAGGACTTCACCCGGTTCTGCCAGTGCATCTTGAAGAGCGCCCCCCAATCCGCCGCCGGCTTCTTGGCCTCTTCCTTGGCTTTCTCCTGTGCGGAAACTGGGACACTCAACAGCACACCGGCTAACAGCGCCAGAACTGTCATTAACCCGCGGGATGCAGAAAATGCTTTCATAATGTCGTGTTGATTGCTTGGTTCGTAGAGCTTTCAGTTCCTGCCGGCCTGGACGTTACCTGACGAAAACGTTCTTCGTAATCCTTGTGATTCGTCCCCATCAGCCGGTCCCAGATATTGAAATACAGACCATAGTTCCCCGCCATTTTCTCATGATGCATCACATGATTGGTCGGCGTGTTCAAAAAGCGTCTAAGCCCGGAATCCATCAGCTTGTGCGGATGAAACTCATACCCCGTGTGCCCCAGCACATTGAAGACGAGCTGCCACAGCATGAAGATGGCGAAGGCAAAGGGATGGATGGGCATCACCAGCACCGCCACCGGAAATATCCCCGATTGCACCACCGCTTCCAGCGGCGCAAACGAATAGGAAGCCCACGGCGAAGGATTGTTAGAAAGATGATGCACCCGATGGAACCAGCGGAACAGCTTGGGATGATGCATGAGCCGGTGCGTCCAGTAAAAGTAAGTGTCATGCAGAAAGATCGCGCAGACGATGCTGATCCAGAACCAGCTCCAACCATAATCGCTGACTCGCCAATACATTTGGTTCAGGCCCGCCTTGCCCGCCACCACCGTCCCCGCTCCCACCATACCCAAGATGAACACGGAAAGCACCGAGTAACCCAGCTCTCGTCGCACATCAGCGGATTCCGGTAACCGCGCGATGATCTTCCGGTGAAACCAGCGTCTTTTGAAGAAAACATAGGCCAGCAGCCACGCCACCCCGGCAAACAAAAGATAGCGGATGGCCAGCGCGATCGTCGTGCCAAACGTCAGCTCCAGAAACCCAGGACTGTTTCGGGCGAAGTAATCAAATGCTGGCATAGGTGTTCATGATTTTGCGTTCAACAGACCATTCACCAGCATGTCCACCGTCGCATCCTCCGCCGCCTGCTCAGTCACAGAGGTCAGCCCCGGATCAAAGGGTCTTTGCAGATTCGCCCAGGCAATCGTCTGCGTCAGCACCGCCGCTGAAGCGAGAACATTCTTCGGTGCAGCAAGCTGGCCCGTCTTCGCCCGCAGTTCGATGTAGCGCTGCAACGTCGTCAGCAACCGCTTTCGCAATCCCAGCACAAACACCTCCGCCAATCCCGGATACTCCAAGGCCGAGCGCAACAGCAGCACCAGTCCGCGTCGATGCTTCTTCATCAGGAGATACTGCTCCTGCACGATCTCCGTCAGCTCGGTGCGGATGTCTTCGGCTTTCTTTTTCTTGAGCGCCGACTCCAGTTTGGGCCACTGCCCTTCCCGCCCAAAGACTTCACTCAGAAATGCGGAGGTTGAACCCGGCTCCGGCGTGGAGACCGGGATCTCGATCGTATCCAGCCATTCCGGGTCTTCCATCGTCGTATGCCTCACTACCAGATCGAACAGCGCTTCTTTGCCCTCCACATACAGATAGACTGTCCCCACCGCGACGCCCATCACCTTGGCCACATCCGCCACCTGCGAACGCTCGAATCCTTGCCGGCAAAACACGTCGAACCCCGCATCAACAAGTTCGCGCAGGCGTTTGCCAGAAATATCAGCACGTAAACGGGGCATGGGCAAATCATGACTGAACCATTCATTCAGTCAACTTTCGCAATACACCTGCACCTATCCAAAAACCGCCGAGGAATTCTTACCTGAGCTGTCGCAGCCAGTAGCCGCGGCTGCTTTCGTAGTCCTTCAACGTTTGCTCATTCATCACCTTGAGCAACGCCCCTCTAGTTTGGTTCAAGACGCCGTTCAACGCCTGTTGCTGCTGCTCGGGTGACAGGTTTCCATTGGAACGAATTTTCGCGGACTCTTCCATGACGGCCCGGCGCATGTCATACACCGCAGCCGCTGCCTGCATGGGCAATTCATTCTGCTGGGTGAACCGTACCAGCTCGCGATACTCGTAATCTTTGCCGCGCTGATAATCCTTGTAGCGCTCTTCACCGACCGCTTCTTTCACCATGGTATCCATCTGCAGCTGGGCATTTGCCCTTTGCTGCGCCTCCTCGGGATTGCCCGTAGCTATCTTCGTATTGAACTGCTCGTTATACCACCGCTGCGCTTTGAAAACGGCGACGTATTCCTGCTCGCTCGGTTCAAAACCGATCAATAGCGACCGGACTGTATTGGCTGTCCCGGACACACGCAGGACGTATTGCTCCTGCTCCTCCTTGGTCATCACCTTTCTCATCTCGGCCTGTTCCCATTGCCGGACCTTGATCAGCTCTGCCTGGTCTTCTGCCGAGAGCCGTCCATTTTTGGCACGTCCTTCAATAGTTATGGACAAATCTCGCGACTTGCTGCGCAGATTCATTATGTCTGTTCTTTTTTCTTCCGAAAGAAACCCCAGCATTATCTCATCACGTTCGAAACCCGTGAAGGCGATCGCATACTTCCGGTTTTCGTAATCGAAATCCACGCCCAACAATTCGAGCACCAGCTCTTTCCGCTCAATCTCCAGCTCCCGTTTCTGCTTTCTTAAATTCTGATCATAGCTTTCCGCCGCCGAATCCCAGGGTTCCCAATACTTGATCTCCTTGGTCGGCTGCCGCAACGCCCGCCATTTGGCGGCGTAGAGCTTGTTGATATCCGCGATGATGATGTCACGGATGGTCTCCTCCGGACACTTGATCGCCCGCAAGTTGGCGATGTATTTTTTGAAATCTTCGGACTCCACATTTTGCCAGTCCAGCTGGACCAGCTCGGGTGGCAGCGCAACCCTGTTCGTAGTCACTTCAGTTCGCGTGACCGTCCGCGTCACCACTTTGGTCGGCGCCACTGCTTCCGTTTTGGGCACGGTGATTTCTGATCGACGCCCCACATAGGCGAACAGGACCAGGTTCAGCAGCAGGGAAACGGCCAAAACTCCTTTGAGTTTCATAATTTTGGGCTTCTGCCCAAAAGAAGACTCCTTCAACGCGATTGAGTCAACTCCGATTAAGCCTGTCCTAAAAACTTCGTGAGGACAAGGCGGATGAAGGCCGTTAAGGAATTCTTACCTGAGCTGTCGCAGCCAGTAGCCGCGGCTACTTTCGTAGTCCTTCAACGTTTGCTCATTCATCACCTTGAGCAAGGCGGACCGGGTTTCCGAGGTGACGGCATTGAGCGCTTGCTGCTGTTGTTCCGGGGAAAGATTCTGATTGGCGCGGATCTTGGCCGATTCTTCCAAGGCCGCCCGGCGCATGTCATAGACAGCGGCAGCGGATTGCATCGGCAGCTCATTCTGCTGCGTGAAGCGCACCAGTTCGCGATACTCAAAGTCTTTGCTGCGCTGATATTCCTTGAATCGTTCCGGCCCCAGCGCTTCCTGGACCATCTTATCCATCTTCTGCTGTGCTGCCATTCTCTCCTGCGCTTCCTCCGGAGTACCAGTCTGAACCTTTTTGTTGAACTGGTCGTTATACCAGGTCTGCGCCCGGAAAACGGCAGAGAATTCCTGCTCGCTTGGGCCAAACCCGACCAACTGCGAACGGATCGTGTTGGCCGTCATAGAAACCCGCATCACATATTGCTCGAATTCTTGCGGTGTCAGGAGTTTCTTCATTTCCGCCTGTTCCCACGATCTGACCTTGATCAGCTCCGCCTGATCTTCCGCCGTAAGCCGTCCGTTCTTGGCCTTCTCCTGAATGGCTTGGGCAAGCTCACGGGACTTGGCGCGGATGCCCATTATCTCCGTCCTTTTACCCTCTTCCAGAAAACCCATGAGTATCTCCTCCCGCTCAAAGCCGGTAAATGCCAGCGCATACTTGCGACTCTCACTGTCGAGATCGACCCCCAACAATTCCATCACCAGATCCTTTCGCTCGATCTCCAGCTCCCGTTTCTGCTTTCTCAGATTTTGATCATAATACTCCGCTGACGAATCCCAAGGTTCCCAATACTTGATCTCCTTCGCCGGCTGCCGCAACGCCCGCCATTTGGCGGCGTAGAGCTTGTTGATATCCGCGATGATGATGTCACGGATGGTCTCCTCCGGACACTTGATCGCCCGCAAGTTGGCGATGTATTTTTTGAAATCTTCGGACTCCACATTTTGCCAGTCCAGCTGGACCAGCTCGGGTGGCAGCGCAACCCTGTTCGTAGTCACTTCAGTTCGCGTGACCGTCCGCGTCACCACTTTGGTCGGCGCCACTGCTTCCGTTTTGGGCACGGTGATTTCTGATCGACGCCCCACATAGGCGAACAGGACCAGGTTCAGCAGCAGGGAAATGGCCAAAACTCCTTTGAGTTTCATAATTTTGGGCTTCTGCCCAAAGAAGACTCCTTCTGTGCCATTGAGTCAACTCCGATTAAGGCCGCTGGAAAAGCGAGTTCCAGCGGCCTTTAGCACAACCTTCAAACCCGCGCTGGCACGATCACAAACGGCACGCCTCTCCGGCAAAAGACGCGTTGCAAGGCAAACACTGCGTAGTTATGCAACCAGCGTGTCCAGATCGTTTCCTGCACAAAGGCCAGTTGACCACCAAACAGCACTGCACCCGGATGACGTTTCAACAATTCTTCACTTAACTCTTCAACCGTGCCCACCACATCGTGGCTCACCTCCGTGACAGCTTCCGCAGTGAAGCCATGCTTCTGAGCGAACTCCACATAGCGCGCCGAGCTCGCCGCCGTTTCCGCCTTCAACCGTTCCAGTTCTTCGGCACCTTTAAAACTGCCCGCATCTACCACGCCGACCTGCACAAAGATGAACCGTCCAAATGTGTCCGGGAACAGTCGCGGAATCCCCAGAAAGGTATGCAATCCCAGCCCGTTAAAACCGTTCACCAACACCACCGCCGCCCGTCCTTGATTGGACCTCACGTTCAATGGTTGAACAGGCGCAGCCTCTGCCACCGCTACAAGTTGATTCAAGCGGTCCAGTTCACCAGCCGTCAGCAAATAATGCCGCTTCACCGCAAAGGCCAGCCCGATGACTGCGCCCGTCACTACCAGCGTCACCCAGCCGCCCTCATGGAATTTTACTACACAAAGCGAGACGAGGATGAAGAACGTGAGCGCCAGCCCAACGCCGTTAACGATGAACTTGTAACGCCAATCAGGCGCCGTGCGGCGGTTCTGCCACCAATGCCGCACCATGCCGAATTGCGTGAGCGAAAACGTGATGAACACATTGATGCTATAAAGCACGATGAGCAACGCCACCGCTCCCTTCGTCGCCAGCATCGCCACCAAGGCTGATACGCCCATGAGCAAAATGCCGTTCTGCGTCACAAAGCGGTCGCTCAGTGTAGCGAACTTCGCCGGAAACCAGCGGTCTAACGCCATATTTGCCAATACGCGCGGACCATCAAGAAAGCCTGCCTGCGCGCCGATGAACAAAAGCGCCATGGCCGAAATCATGCTGATACCGGTAAACCACTTTCCTGTTTCTCCCGGCCACGCAGCCGTGATGCGTTCGAACAGAACCGTATTCAGCGTCCTGCCTTCCACCGGAGTCACCGCATACAGAAGATAGGCCAGCAACAAACCAAAGGCGGTAATTCCCAAGGAAACGGCCATGTAAGTCATGGTTCGTTTGCCTGTTTCCACTCTGGGCTCACGCAAGATCGGCAGGCCATTGCTCACCGCTTCGATACCGGTGTAAGTGCCCGCCCCCATGCTGTAAGCCTTGAGCAACAGTGCCAGCAATCCAAACCAGCCCAGCTCCGTATGTGCAGACTGGACATCTTGCACCGTCCGGCTCGCGATCACCGGCAGATCTCCCGCATGGCTGAAAATGGCGATGAGGATGGCTGCCGCGTGAGTACCGACAAACAGTAAGAACACCGGAGCCCACAGCATGACCGATTCCTTCACCCCTCGCAAATTCAGCAAGGTGAGAACACCCACCACCAGACACGCAAAGGACAGTTTCCATGGCAGCCATTCCGCCGGTAGCACGGAAAATAAAGCATCCGCCCCGCTCGCGACTGAGATCGTGATCGTCAGCACGTAATCCACCAGCAACGCCGAACCGGATACCACACCCGCCGCTGGCGAGAGCAATTTGCTCGCCACGAGATAACCGCCGCCGCCGGAAGGAAACAGTTCGATGACCTGCCGGTAACTCGCACAGATGATTCCGATGGTCAGTACACACGCGATGGCCACAAACACACTGAGCGACGGATGCGCCCCGAGTGCCTTGAAAGTTTCTTCCGGTCCATAACAGGACGAGGAAAGTCCGTCCGCTCCCAAGCCCACCCAGGCTAAGACAGCGACCAGTGAGAGTTTGTGAAAGAGGCGGTGGTCAGAAAGATCACGCGCACGACCGATCAATAGGGACTTGAGGGAAGTCCCGGGACTCGAGTTTTTCATAACCAGCAGACCGACGCTCGTTTCCGAAGCATAAAGCTTCAGAACCAGCAGTTCAGACTGGGGAACGTGAAGTCCCGTCACACGACGGGGGCAGAGGTTCGCCCTTCCATTTGCCTGCGAGGTTAGCTGTCGGGCTAGGTCTTGGAAGTGACCCGGCCGGGAGTTTGTCCCGGCCTGCGCCCCGTCCTGATCGCTCAGGAATTGGTTCCCCCGCGTGACCACGCAGGAAGGCGTGGCCGCTTAGGCTGCACATAAGAACTAAGACCAGACAAAGGGCTGGCTGTCAAACATCCCGCGGCTAAAGCCTACGGAACCCCTTGCAACAGAAGACAATTGATTTGCTGCCTCGGCGGTCACTGCGCCAACAGTGGTGGCAGGGGACAATCCAGCGCATCCGCCACCGCCCGCAGCAATTCCCCTTCCGCCGCATGCACTTGCCCATCGGCCGCCACCACTTCCGCGCTGGCTTGCAGAATCGCGCGTTTCACGGAGGGACCTGCTTCACGGATGTTGTTCAAGGCCGCTTCCAGAGTGTTCAAAGAACACTGATCTGCCGGTATCAAGCGCAGGGAAAACTGTGTGGAATTAAAACTTTTCACCCCTTTATCGAACGCCCCTTGTCGCCATTGCTCATGGCCCAAACTGGCCAGGATGGAAAGCAACACCGAGACATCTCCCGCCACGGCCTTGAGCGAGTGGTAGCGGATGTCCGGTGTAACACACGAACCATAATGTGCTCCGAGATGACGTCTGAGCACATGTTGCAATGCAAATTCGAACACATCCAGTTCCTGATCTGCCCTGACCAACTCCTTCACCGTGCGATCGAATTTTTTGTAATCCTCCAGGCTCATGCCACGCAACGAGGGCAAGGAAAGCTCCACCAACGGGATTCGCGCATGCGCAGGCAGTTTCATGATCCCATCATGGAGATTGACGGCCAACGCACTCACATCTTCTCCGAAGTTTGCCTTCACCATCTCCAGTTGTTTCATCCGCAGCCCGGGCTGAGAATCGAGCAACAAAGCGAACATCAAGCTCTGCGCTTTCAGCGTGTCATGCGCCGCATCCTTCAATTCTATCGACAGAGATTCGATCAACTTGGCCGCAAAAACCAGATGCTCCGCCAGGGGCACACCAACATTCGCCAAGGCCTCAGTCACCGGGGTTTTCATCGGTGCCACCGGCAATCCCTCTCCCATATTCTTCAAGATGGGCGGGCGCTGAATGACCACATTGTCCGGTGATTTTGCTTTCAAGGCAGCCTCCGGTCTTTCAGCCAGCAACTCATCGACCGAATCTTTCTGACCGATTTCCGCCTTGGATGGCGAGTGACCCATCATGTTACGCACGCGATTGATGCGTTCCTCGATCGGCGGATGCGTGGAGAGAAACAGGAAGAACTCGTCGCCTTGCAATGCATCGGTAAAGAACATGTGGCTCGCTTCCTCAGCGTGCGGGCAGACGACCTTGCCGCCCTCCGGCCATTTGTGGACTTTCTCAAACGCACCGACCAAACCTTCTGGATAACGCGTGAACTGCACCGCCGCCGCATCCGCCAGATGCTCCCGCTGCTGCGATACCGCCGCCTTGATGACCCGTCCGAAGACCGCCCCATGCCAGCCGATGAAACTCAAAATGAAACCGGCCACCGTGATGAACAGATCGGTAAAGATGTTTCCACCGGACATCTCCACTTTGCGCGAAGAATTGAACTCGCGATCAAACTGGGCATTGCGCCTGTCCATCACCCAGTCGGCGATCAAGGTCACTGCAAAAAGTCCGTGCACCCAGCCCATCAGGCGCATCTTTAGCGCCATGTCACCGTTGAAGATATGGCTGTATTCATGCGCGATGATGCCCTGCAGTTCATCGCGGGTCAGATACTTCACCGCCCCACCCGTCACGCCTACGATCATGTCATCGACGGAATGTCCTGCGACGAAGGCATTGATAGAAGGCTCGTGTTCCAGGATGTAAACATCCGGCACTGGCACCCCCGAAGCGACAGACATCTCCTCTACCACATTCAGCAGCCGTCGTTTATCCGGCTCTGCCGTTCCCGGATTTACCCGCGTAGCCCGCAACAGCCGGGCAACCGCACGACCACCCTCCCGCAATTGCCGGGTTTTGCGGATGCTGTTGAAAAGAAACAGGACCAGGACGACGAGCGCAATGATGATCGCCCGGTCCGTATCCCAAAACTGAAAATACCAGGCACTGCCTTCCGAAGCCGCTCCCCGCCAATACCGGACGATGCCAGTAAGAAGAAATGCACCTGCAGTCCAGACCAGATATACCGCTGCCACCACCCCGATCAGGGCGAGAAAAAACAACGGGATCAACCGGAGGCTGCTGGCACGAGCATCTTCCTGATGCTGAAAGAAATTCTTGGGAGCCAGTTCCGGCATAAGCTGGAATGAACCCTACCTCTCCTGCTACTTTATGCCCATTGGAAATTCGTTGGTGAAATGTAATTCCTGCCAAATCGTTTGCCGGATCAAGGGGTGACACCTGCCACATCCTTCGGGTCAACTGATTTTGAGTATCTCACATACATACTGTCCGCATGTATAGGAACGGGGCGAAACAGAAGTCGCATGCGATTCCCCTCCACGATCGCCTGGCCTATGGATTTCTCTTCGCTACCCGTTTTCCGAAATATCTCCGAGCCGTTGCGGATGCTGACCTTCATCGGCGGATGGTTCGGCGCTCCCTTGGTTCCCGTCCAGATCATCTCGCCATCCTCCCGGATAATCATAAAATATCGACGGCCGGCTCTTTCCGATTTACCGGTGGAATCGATCACTTCGGCCCGCTTCCAAGTTCCCACATGGGAGGCAGGAACGGCGTCGGCAGCCTTCGCTTCCTGCCATGTCTCCAGCTGAATAAGCACCCACAGCAAAATGATTACACCCGTACGGATTGCCTCAGCTAAGGGTTTCATAACAAAAGACTGGCGCGCTCTGCTGAATTTGGCAAGCGGTGTTGAATCCGTTCCAGCAGTTCGCTCTAAGACTTGGTAAATACCGGAGTTCTAACCCATCCTACTTCTTCCCCGCACCATCCAGCGCCTGCAATTTTCTCTTCGCCTCGGAACTGCCGTTCTGTGCCGCTTTCTCCAGCCACTCTCGTCCCTTGATTGCATCCTGCTCCACGCCGCGCCCTTCCAGATAGCGCAGACCCATCTCGTATTGCGCATAACCAGAACCTTTCTCTGCCTGTTGCTTCTGGAATTCCAGCACTTTGCGTTCCGTTTCTTCCGCTGTCTGCTTCGCTGGCGAAGTGCTGCGTGTGGATGTTGGTTGAGCTGAGTTTGGCGTTGCTGCCACTTTCGTCTTTTTATCGTAAGCTTCCGGCACCACCCCCAAACCACCGGGCATTTCTTTCACCGAACGCGCTGCCTTGATGTCATCATCCGTGGACCATTGCGCATCCGGCCCGGCGCTCTGCACTTCAAAGCCATACACCACCACCTTCAGCTTATATGGCGTACCCCATGGGTCTTTGGAGCGATCACGTTTCACCTGACCTTTACCAGTTTGTGAATTGGACGCGAGAAATTTGCTGAAATCATCTGCCGGCAAACGTCCCTCCTCCAGGAATTCGGTGATCACCAGGTCACAGATGCTGTCCACCTCCAGCCCGGAGGTCGTGGCGTTCTGCACCTTGCCGACCACATCCAAGTTATCCTTGAAAGCGTCTTTGCCCAGCCAGATGGCTGCCCCCACAGCGATGATTGGAAGTATGCGAAGAAAACTCACGCATCCCTCCCCTGCTCATGGCTGCGCGACACCACGGCGGACTCAATGGTAAGACCCGTCAGAAAATCGCGGCTGACCAGACGCAGGAAACTGTCCTTCGCCAGCCGCAGGCAACGTGCCTTTTCCATGGCCACCACATCCGCTGTGGCCGGGATGTTCCGCAGCAAACTGATCTCACCACAAAAATCGCCCGGCACCAAAGTCGCCAGCTTCTTGCCGTGCTGCTTCACGGCAAATTCCCCATCATAGACCATGTAAAACGAATCATTGGTCTGCCCCTCTTTGATCACTGCTTGACCCGGCCCGCATTCCATAAGGACAAACTCACGCGAGACTTGCAAGAGTGCCTGCGGATGCCAGCGGGCAAAGAGCGGATTCCGACGCAGAAACGCAGAGACCTGAATAAGCGTTTTGATCTGTGCCGAGCCCAGATGACTGACCAGGATGCGCTCGAAATCAGCTCGTTCTAAAACCAGCAAAGCCGTCTTCTCGATCACCTTCACGGAACTGGTGCGGGGAACCTTGTCGAGCAGGGCGATCTCACCAAAAGCGTCACCACGGGTCAAAGTTGCCAACGGTCGCTCTCGACCAGACTCATCCTCCTTCAAGACTTCCACTTTGCCGCGATACACCAGGAACATCGAGTCACCGGAATCCCGCTCCCGGATGACCGTCGTACCTTCATCGACCAGCACGTATTGCATTGCCCGCGCTAGTTCTCCCCGCACCTCGGCCGTCAATTCACCGCAAAGCAAAGTCTCACCGAGAAAGGTGACCAGCTCATTATCCAAAGGCCGGGAAGCCGTCGCTGACTGGCGGATCTTGGACTCCGCATGAAAAAGGCTCGGCGCCAAGGCGCGATACCCCGCCCTTAACACCAGCCAGAGCAGATAGACGATGATCGCTATCAGCACTATGGCCAGAAGCCAGTAAACGACCAATGAGAGCGAGGTTTGTTCTCCCGTCCGGCGGTGGCTCAATTGTTGGAACACGAAGCGCCCATGCTCCGCCATGAGCCGGTTTGCAAAACGGAACGTGATACCCAGCCAAAGGATCGCATACGTGCAGTAACCGAGAAAATAGCGCTCCTCTTGCAGTTTGGTTTTCCAATTGAACAACGTGGCCAGCAGCTTGGTGTTCAGGAACTGGTCCGCGCATCGCGGCAGTTCATACTCCTTGCGCAGCAACGCGTGCAGCAAGGTATGAGCGGGTGTCGGGCCAAAAGGCGAACCGAGTATGACTGCCGTCAGGGCACTCGCCAGCAAGGCCGTGTCCGATCCGGTAAGCCAGGCGATGATGGCTAGCAGGAATGGTGCGGCTAGCGACTGCGCCGCCACACTGACTTCACACAGGCGCCCGCCCATGAAGGCATCTCGTGTATCCACCGAAAAGAATGGCACGAGCCGGTCCAGCCGGAAACGCGGCTGATAAGCGATGCGCCCAAAGGCAGCCAACGCCGCCGCTGCCCACGCACTGCTCAGTGACAATCCCAGACCGATAAAAAGAAAGACCTGAAACCAGCCGTTCAATTCCGTGATCGGATGCCATTTGCCATCCATCAGCGCCCAGATGCCCAGAAATGCGATCAAGACCGCTGTGGCCAGCCCCGTTGAAGCGCGTGGCAAAGCGGAACGCTGCTTGGTGATAAAAGTAGTGGCATCCGCTGCTCCGCTCTCGATCAGGAAACCACGGCTGATGGCCGTCAACGTCAGGTCATAGAACCCGCGGATATCCGGGTGATGCTCCTGTTGCAGCATCTCGTGCAAGATGGCTTCCACCGTCCGGCGGCCATCAAAGAGCTTCAGGATGTTTTGCTGCGCTGAACTGAGCGCCAGATATTCGGTGCGGGCGAGCTGTTTGAGCAGGCGGGTGCCGTCGGGCAAATCACGAACTTCAATTTGCGACGACAAAGCGAACACTTTGCCGGTGATGTCTTGCATGGCGGAGAACTGACGCCTGCGTTTTAGCCAAACGGCCAAGGAATAGCAAGTGCAGCGGGACACATCCCTGTGCTTCGTCACCTAATTCCTCAGCTTTCATTTTCTCACTGGCACGTTACAAAAAGACATGTCGTTTAAGCCATCCATCACCTGCCGGCTGGAAGTGTTGCCCGGAGCGAATGTCGCGGAAAAAGTCGCGAACGCCCAGCGCTATGGTTTTGCGGGTGTCGCGTTGCCCGGCCGGTTTCTCAAATCATGGCTGGATGAGGCACGCGCTTTCCAAGCAGCCAGCCCCCTGCCCTTTGTCAGTCTTTCGCTTGGGTTTGAAGGTTCTTTGCTCAGCCCGCACCCGGCTGTGCGCCAGCAATGTCGCGACAGCATCTTGCGCCTGCTCGACATCTGCGCTGAATTCAACGTGCACTTGTTCAACATCCCACCTGTGCTGATCCAGGACAATCCTGAGCGTCTGAAAGACCGCGCTCAGCAAGATGCGCTTTTCCTTGAACAACTGCCTGCTCTCGGTGATGCCGCCAAGGCTCGTGATGTCACTTTCCTTGTCGAACCGGTGAACCGCTACGAAAGCGACTACCTGCACTCCATCGAGCACGCCGCACAACTTTGTGCTCAGTTGAATCATCCCGCCATCGCGCTGACGGCAGATTTCTTTCACATGCAGTTGGAGGAATTGCACGCCGATGCCGCGCTCACCAAAGCAGGTGTCTGGACGAAGCATATTCATGTCGCTGAAAACACTCGGATAGAGCCTGGCCCAGGCTCGCTCAATTTCACCCCCGGTTTCCGTGCCTTGAAGCACCTCGGCTACCGGGGGCTGATCGAAGTGGAGTGCCGCAATCTTTCTGGTCCCGGTGAAGTCGTGCTGCCGCGTTCCGTGGTTTATTTGCAACAGCTCTGGCAGGAAGCCTAGTTCGCTTATGAAACAGTTTTTCTCCTTCATCCTGATTTGTCTCTTCGCCTGCTCACTTGAAGCGGCTGACTCACGCCCACGTCTCTTGGTGCTGACGGATATCGGTGGCGATCCAGATGATCAGCAGTCCTTGATCCGTCTGCTGCTCTATGCGAACGAATTCGAGATCGAAGGTCTCATCGCCAGTGCCTCCGGTACACCGGGTGAATTGAAAGACAAGGTCACCAAACCCGAGTTGATCCAGCAGACGGTGGAAGCCTATGGCCAAGTGCGGCCCAAGCTCGTGCTGCACGCTCAGGGCTATCCTGCCACGGAGCAGTTATTGTCGGTCATCAAGTCCGGCAATCCGAATCGTGGTCGCGAAGCCATCGGCGAAGGCAAAGACACGGAAGGCTCGCGCTGGATCATCACCCAAGCCGACCGGAAGGATCCACGCCCGTTGAACATCAGCATCTGGGGCGGACAAACTGACTTCGCCCAAGCGCTCTGGCGCGTGCGCAATGACCGTGGCAAAGGTGGTTATAAAACGTTCATCAGCAAGCTGCGCATCTACGACATCAACGATCAGGACAAGATCGCGGACTGGGTCCTGCAAGAATTCCCCGGGCTCTGGTACATCCTCGCCATGGCCCCAAAAGGACAAGACAAACGCACCGGTTCGTATCGCGGCGTGTATCTCGGTGGCGATGAATCCCTGACCTCGCCCGAATGGATTACGCAGCACGTGAAGGAGAATCATGGACCGCTCGGTGCACTCTATCCCATGAAGACCTATACCGCACCCAATCCGCACAAGACCATGAAAGAAGGTGACACGCCCTCCTGGTTCTACTTCCTGGCCAATGGCCTGAATGACGCAGCATATCCGCATTGGGGCGGTTGGGGCGGACGTTTTCTGGCGGAGACAAATTCTATATACCGTGACGCAACCGATTCCCTCAACGACATCACGGAACCGCGCGTAACGGTCTGGCGCTGGCGACCGGCATTTCAGAACGACTTCGCCGCGCGTATGGACTGGTGCGTGAAAGATTTTTCGGGAGCTAATCATGCGCCCTCGGCCATCGTGAATAGACAGACAGGTTCTGAACCGCTGCGTGTGACAGCCAAACCGGGCACCACCATAAAGTTGGATGCCTCCGCTTCCCATGATCCGGATAAACACACCCTTGCTTTCAAATGGTGGCTTTATCCTGAGATTTCCAAAGGTGCGACCACGGCCAAACTGGAAGGAGCACAAACCTCGCACAGCACCTTGCTCATTCCACAAAACGCTCCCGCTGGTGAATGGCATGTCATCATGGAAGTCGTTGATAATGGGACGCCTGCGTTGACCTCATATCGGCGGATAGTCGTCACCATCAAGCCCTGAACCGGTATAAAACAGCTCCACACTTCCGCTTTGCCAAAAGACGGGCGATGGCTCATGCTGCTTTCGCTGGTTAAACTGTCGTAACAACTATGCCGCCCGCCATGAAACGCTTTCTCGTTATCGCTCTCGCCGCTTTGTTGATTGCGAGCACGTTGACGGTCATGGCAGCGACCAAGGCCGAACCCGCTGCGCTGGCCCAGAAAGAAACCAAATCAGAGGGCAAGACTCCGGGCATGGCGGCAGCGACCGCGCTCTCCACCATCACCGGCGTGGCCATCTCACCATTGCTCGGTGTCAGCGCCGTGGGAGCCTGGACTTATTTTGAAACACCGAAAGACAAACGCAGCCAGCTCTCCTGGTATGCCCAGCCCTGGTTTTGGGTTTCCGCGCTGATCTTGGTAGGTTTGTGTTTTGCCAAGGATACAGCCGGAACCGCCCTGCCCACCGTTCTGAAGAAACCACTGGATATCGCCGATGCGGTGGAAAACAAGATCAGCGGCCTCGTCGCAGTCGGAGCTTTCGTACCGATGGTGGCTTCGGTCTTTCCTTCACTTGTTTCCAGCGAACACGCCAACATCGCCGCACCGTGGTTCATGGCGGTGATCAATCCTGCGGGCTTGTTGAATTTCGTTATGGTCCCCCTCGCCATGATCTCCTTCGTCATTGTCTGGCTGGCGGCCCATTCCATCAACATCCTTATCTTACTCAGCCCCTTCACCACCGTAGATGCGGCGCTGAAATCATTCCGTCTGTTCCTTTTGTCTCTGGTCACCGGTGGCGCGATGATGGATCCGATGCTTGGTGCGGCCATCTCGCTCATCGTCATCTTCATCGCGTATTTCATCGCGGGCTGGTCTTTCCGGCTGACCGCACTGGGCAGCATCTACATCTGGGATGTGCTCTCGCTCCGCCGCACTCGCACCAAGCCGCTACCGGACAGCGTCTGGGGCTTTCTTTCTGCAGAGATCAGCAAGGTGCCCATCCGCACTTACGGCAAACTGGTGCGCGATCCGGGCGGGAGGCTGGTGTTCCAATACCGTCCTTGGCTCGTCTTGCCCCAACGCACCCTCATCTTGCCCCAAGGCGAATATGCCGTGGGTGAAGGCCTCATCAATTCTTTCATCGTGAAAACACAGGGCGATGATGAGCATGAGGTGGTGACGCTGCCGCCGCGCTATCGCACCCATGAAGAAGCGCTCGCTCGCGCTTATGAACTGGCCGGGGTGCGGGAGATCGGCCTCATGAAAGGTTTTAAAGCCATCATCACCGCTCTCTTCGGCGGCAAACCGCAGACGGCCAACGCCTGAAACGGCACGTCATTTCACGCCATCCAGTACCGGGAACGGGAAGTCTGCGGAAGGCGTGTGCTGTTCCTTCATCAGTTTCTCCAGCTTGGCCACTACCTCCGGATGTTTCGCCGCCACATCGGTTGATTCCGTCGGATCCGCTTTGAGATCGTAGAGCTCGGTCTTCACCACCGGCACGGCCTTCTTGCCCGCTGGTAGAAGTCCTTGGCGCACCGCTTTCCAATCACCCACCCGCACGATCTGCTGGCCACCATACGAGGGAAATTCACGGTAAAGAAAGCTCCGTTCCGTTTGCGATTTTCCCAACAGCGTGGGCACCAGACTGATGCCGTCCAATTTTTTAGGCAGCAGCTTTCCAGCACCGGCAATCTCCAGAATCGTCGGCAACCAATCTTCAAAACCGCTGACAAATACGGAAGAACTTCCCGCCTTCACCTTGCCCGGCCACCACACGATGGTGGGCTCACGAAAGCCGCCTTCATACAGCGAGCCCTTGCGTCCACGCAAACCGCCGTTTGAATCAAAAAAATCTGCATCCGTTCCGCCGAGCCTGTCATAGAGCGGACCATTGTCGGAACTGAACACAAAGATAGTGTTGTCTCCCAGGCCCAATTCCTTCACCAGCGTCATGAGGCGCCCGATCTCACGGTCCATCCGCGTGATCATCGCCGCATAGGCAGCACGGGGATATTGATGCGGCAGGTAACCATTGGTCCCCGTGTAGGGCGGCTCTTCGAATTTGCCGATATATTCTTTCAGCGAATCTTCCGGCACTTGCAAGGCCAGATGCGGCACTGTCGTGGGGTAATAAAGGAAGAACGGCCTGGTCTTGTTCTCCCGCACAAACTTGAGCGCCTGTTCCGCGATCAAATCTGGCGCGTAGTCCTTGCCCGCATAACCGGCATAACTCGCTGGTTTTGCCGGATCAGCACCCTCAGGTAATTTTTGGTGGGCATCGAAATCGGGGTTGTTCAACAGCACTTTCTTTTCGTTATCCCACAGATGCAACGGATAATAATTATGCGCGACACGCTGGCAGTTATAACCGTAGAACCGGTCAAAGCCCTGTTTCACCGGATCACCACTGCTGCCTGGACCGCCCAGGCCCCATTTACCAAATGCGCCAGTCGTGTAACCGTGCTGCTTCAAGAGTTTTGGCAGCGTAACGGTATCTTCAGGGATGGGATGCTGGCCTTCCGGTTTCAGTTCGCGATTGGTGCGGATGAACGCATGCCCCGGATGCTTGCCGGTCATCAGCACACAGCGTGACGGCGCGCATACGGCATTGCCCGAGTAATGCTGCGTCAGCTTCATCCCTTCAGCGGCCAACCGGTCCAGATTCGGTGTCCGGATCTTGGTCTGACCGAAACAGCCGAGATCGCCATAGCCCAAATCGTCCGCGAGGAAGAAGATGATATTCGGCCGGTCGGAAACGGCACCTTGAGCCAAAGCAGCCGCCACAAAAAGAAAGAGGAATACAACCCGACGGATCAGCGGGGCAATCATGCGGAAAGCTTATCGCACGGCGACAGCAAAGCAAAGTCCAAGCTCCGCGCCACAAGCTGTTGACTTTTCCGACCAGTCTCGCTGACTCTTACGCCTCAAACCCATGCGACACTATCCCGCTTTGCTCTTGGCCGGCTTTTTGTTCCTCACCGGTTGCGCCACCTCACCACAACCCATCGCCGCAACCAACGGAGCACCCGCACGGGCCACCATCCCCAAGCTCAGCGCGAAACTGACACTTGATGGCAAACTCGACGAAGCTGTCTGGAAACGCGCCCTTCTGTTAAAACCCTTCACGCCAAATCGCGGTGAAGGAAAAGATTCTGAAGGCACCGAAGTGCGCGTTTGGTATGACGATACTGCGCTCCACCTCGGTTGGGTTTGCACGGACAAGGACATCCAGGCCACCTTCACGAATCGCGACAGCATGTTCTGGAACGAAGAAGTCGCCGAACTCTTTCTCGCGCCTGACAAGCTCGATAAATACTACGAACTGCAATGGAACCCGCTTGGCGCAGTGTTTGATGCAATCATTTTCAACACCCTCGGTCCCGATGGCATCTCCCAGAAGATCGATGGCGACTGGGCCTATACTGCCAAAGGTATGCGAAGCGCCGTAAAGGTCGACGGTACCGTGGCGAACGCACAAGATGAAGATCGCTCCTGGACCGTCGAAGCTGTGGTTCCTTTCGCTGATCTGGGAGTTGCCGCTCCCAAACCGGGCACCGTCTGGCGGGCCAATTTCTACCGCTTCTCACGCGGCAAAAACAAACCGAAATTGCAATTGAGCTGGTCCCCCACCCGGTTGCCAAGCTTTCATCAGCCAAACAAATTTGGTTATTTGGAATTTGGGAAATGACTCAGATTCGTCTGGCCAGCTTGCGTTTCTCCTTGGCGAAGAATTCAACCCGCGCACTTTTGGGCAAACCTTCCTTGCGCAGGGTTTCACAAAGCAGATCCAGGCTGCGACTGCCGTCGAACAGAAGAAAATCCATATAGGCATACTGATGCCCCATCGCACCGCCTATCGAGATACCGCTGCCAGCAACCGCCAAGGCGTCAATGACGGCGTCTTCAAAACGAACGCGTTCATCCACCTCTTTGCCCTTGGGCAGCACTGCGGAGTCAAACTGGACAAATACATAATTAGCGCCGGTGTTTGGCAACGGATCCTCCATGTCGCCGCCTGCGGACCAGTACTCGTTCAAGAGCGCCAGGTTCCGGGTGGAACCGGCAAAGATATCGCTGCGGGGAAAATCGCCGTTAGCTTCACGTTGATAACTGCCCCAGGATTCTATCGGTGAATATTTTTCCCAACCATGGTCCTGTGCTACTTTCCGGATAAACGGACGGAGTTCCGCGATCGGTATGGCTTCTTTCAACTGGTCGTTCGAGAAAACGATTTCACCGATCCAGTTCTGTGTGTCAAACTCCCCCATCACCTCGTCCAGCATCAGGAATAAAACCGTCCAGCGGTCTTTCTCCGGCAACATATCAAACAACGGATGCCATACCGAAACGTCTATTTTCTCATCTTCATGGTTCAGATTGGTCACCAGCCAAAATTCTTTCGGATCAAACTTTTGCCCGCTGATCTTCATTTCCCAACCGAACGGCTCTGCTGAAGCCTGGCGGGAAGCATGAAAAGTCCAGCCTGCCAGCACAGGTGCCTGTGTGCGCCAATACTCAGTCAGAAACTGCCGGTGCCTGTCGCCTTCTCCCGACAGTGTAAAAGAATGCCCTTTCCCCTCCGTCCCCGGCCCGAAGACCCAAGCGAATCCAGGGATCAATTCATCCACTTTAGTGCTGACTTCTGAAGCCGGAAAGGGAGCTCCCTTAGTTTCGCAAGCGGCGTAATAGCGGTCGGCCACACTGGCATACCATTTCCAGAAGTTTTTCACCCTCTTCTTGAAGGTCAGCTCATCCTCTTTGCCTGCAAGCCGCTTGAATAATGAAAGCATGGCGGCTGGTTACTTAGCTCATCCGTTCTGCTTGGTCGAGCCGCAATCAGCAGCAGCATGTACCGCGAAATCTCACCCTTTGAAACGCAAGTCTCAACTCATGAAAAGCTTTTAAGGGACACTTTGCAGAGACTGTTTTAGTTCTTCTGTGGTAATCGACCAGTAACCGTTGCCTTCGAGGCCAATGGCCGCGAGACCGTCAGGGATTGGCACGAGCTGAAATTTCATGGAAAAAATGTGCGGATTGGCTTGTGCATCCGCCAAGTTCACGGTTGTTTCATCCGTTTGGGTCTGCACCCGAAAAACCGCTTTGGACCCAGCCTGAAAACAGCAGAGCGCCAGTCTTATTTTCCCCTTTGCTTTAGTGGCATTAGCGGAAGTCGTTGTCCACAGATCTTGCCCGACCCAGGCATAACTGGTCTCGGGCGGAAGCAGCGGGCTCGGCAAGGTCCATTGCGGTTTCGGACCCGGCGACGGAGCCGGCATATAGGGCATCCCCGTGGCCTCTTGCTTGGCCACGAGCAACTGCGGTTCCGCAATACCCGGAGTCAGCGCGAAAAGTTTATCCACGTAGCCATACTGGCTATACTTGGAATCCATGAACCCAAACACCGCCGTTAGGCGCCCGTCGGACTGCGACACGACTTGAGAATGAAGCGGACGCAGATTTGGGCCCAGCGTCGCGGTTTTTATCCACGTCCGGTTTTGCCCGCAGGTGTAAAGATCGCTGCCAGCCTGTAGCAGCAAGTTACCTGAAGCTCCCGGCAGAAGCAGCGCCGGATGCAAGGAAGCTATTTCATCCAGTGGAGATTGCGGAGGCCGGCGACGGGTGCTGGCGAGCAGTGCTGACGCGCCTGTCTTTAAATCGAGGGTAGCAATACTGTTGGTAGAGACGAGGAACATCTGGCCGGAAACAGCCACCAATCGCGCATCCTCATCCATCGACACCGTCAGATCTTGCTGCGACTTTTTTTTGAGGTCGTAAATCTTTACCTGATCCCGTGTTTTGACGAAAACCAGACCATTCATCACTTCAACCAACGGAACATTCGGACGATGGGGTTCAAAAAAGATGACGTCTTCCTCACCCTTCACCAGATCGAGACTGTACAAAATCCCGCAATTCTCATGGAAAGGACTGGGAACCGGCTCCTTATAGCAACGGGCCTCCAGCCATAGACGGTTATCGCGATAGAAGCCGTTGATGAGCTTGAGATCTCCCAGTTCTGTATTGGGCAGCACTGGAAGCCGAAGTGGCCGGAACTTTTTCAGCATCAAGGTGGCATTTTTAAGCGACAGGGCCGTGCTGGCAGCCGGAGTTGCTTTGACGCGTGGTGGAGGGAGTATCAAAGGTTGCCCGGGATTAAGCTCTTTCTGCCAGGCTTCGAGAAGGTTGAACACCTCGGGCTGCCATCCGGTGGATTGATAGTAATGTTGGAGGGGAGAAATCAGATTCTGGCGGATCTCCGGATGCAGTTTGGCATCGGTAAAATTCTCTTTAAACCAGGCCGTGTCGTGCGTCCTGCGCGTCTGGAGTGCTTGGAATAGATCCATGATGCGCTTGCGTTCGGCGAGGTTTGTCTCGCCACCGGGATTCGGCCCTGGAAGTGCAGGGGCCTGGCCGTAAGCCTGCAACTGCATGACGACCAAAAACAAAAAACCTTGGATCAGTAAACGCACCCAATTCCCCCGGATTAAGTGTATGAAGAAAATGTTCACTTGATGAAATGGATTCGGGGTTGAGGTTGGGCTTTTCCAGAGGACTGAACCTGCTTCTCCAAAAAAGCAGCCACTTCTGTCTCTCCGTTTTTCACAGCCATGTCGCGGGCACTGAGCGGTTGGTCATTTTTGAAAGCAAAGATCACCTGACTACGACGGTCTGCCTGAACATTTTTACTGACCAGCAAACGGACATTTTCCAGGCTGCCATGGGCAGCCGCCCACATCAAAGGAGTCGAGCCTTCCTGACTTACCCGGTCAGGCTCGGCCCCCAAACCAAGAAAATATTTGAGCAGCGAACTGGAAGAAATACGGGCCGCTTCAAAGTAAGCAGGTATCCCAATGTTATCCAAGGCGTTGAAATCCGCACCATGTTTGATGAGCAATTCCACCATTTTACGGTCTTCATTGGCGATGGCTTGGGAAAGTGGCAGGTAAATCCGCCGCACATTCTGCACCGGCCGGTAAAGATTGGCATCAGCCCCTCTTTCCAGCAGTAAACGGGCGGCGTCATGATGCTTGCCTTTCACCGCAAAGTACAGCACGGACATGCCCGCTTCCATGGTGGCATTGATGGGGTTCCCTTTTTCCAGGAAAAGCACGACCAGGTTGGTGTTTCCGCCTTCCGCAGCGAAATGCAGCGGCAAGCTGCCCCTCATGGTGTTAGCAGGAGAAGCTCCCTGCTCCAGCAATAACCGGACTATGTCTTCATGACCGGCTTGGGCTGCCAGTGAAACCAGCGGTGAACCCCACTTGTCTTTCGCATCCGCCGAAACCCCTTCCCCGAGTTGTTTCTTTAAAGCAGCCAAATCGCCTGTCTTGACCGCCTCGATGACTGATGAGGGCGCGATCTCTGTCTTCACGGGGCTCTCGGCCGCTCCGGCAGGAAAGGTCCACGGGAAAACCACTGCTGCGAAAATCAAGAAACTCAAAAACCGCTTGCGAAAGTAACGGGCAAACGCACATCGGAATGTCAAAAATTTCAAACAATTCATATCACTCTCCTTTAAGGGAACGTTCCATCCTGCCTAACGAGACCATCCATTCACTTACAGTTTGCGCCTGCCAGGTCTCCAAGCCCGCGCGCAACGAGGATAGCTTTTCTCGAACCTCTAAATCGCCATTTTTGCTCACCAACTCATAGAAAATTGTGCTTAAGACCAGGTTTTTCGGCCGACCATCACCGTTTTCGTAGGCTTTCGCCGCATTTTGAAAGAAAGCGGTTTCACGGTTCCGCATCGCTTTTACCAAGTTGAGATACAGACGGCCAAATTCCTGATCCCGCATACTTGCAGCAGCTAACAATTTGCCTCCGTCATCTACTCCGGGAACATCTTCCCAAAGATCGTGAGAACCCAGCGTGTTGAGTTTCAGTTTCCATAACACCGCGCATAGGATATCCACCGGCACGCCTTGGCCATCCCGGTGCCGTTTCACCAGTGCCTCCAGGGGAATGTCATAATTACTCATCGCCAACTCCTCGATTTTTCCCCAATCTTGGATGCTGCCTGGCCGCCGAATAGTCCATGCAGCTATCTCCTGTGTCGCTTCTGTCAGACCTTGGGTTTCTGCTTGGTGCAGCCATTTGAGACCTTCTTTCTGCATCTCGGGATTGGTCTCTTCCATCAGATGTGAACCCAGTCGGACCATCGCACGTCCGTAACCCAGTTCGGCAGCTTTGCGATACCACTTCATCGCTTGTGCCCTATCACGTGGTATTGGCGATGTTCCTTTGATGTCTTCATGGGCATAGTATGTTCCCAGCATATACATCATCCCTTTATGTCCCTTGCCGGCCACATCCAGTCCGATTTTAAGCCCTTTTTCACCATCCTGTTTTACTCCTCTTCCACCCAGAAGAGCCCAACTCACGGCCGCCATGCTGCTCTGGTCGCCCAGCTCCGCCCCCTTTTGATACCATAAAAAAGCCAATTCTCTCGTCCTTGGATCCGAATTAGCAATCAAAGCCTCACCGATGTAATAGCAGGCTTCAGCCCGTCCTCCAGCCAATGCTTTTTTGTACCAATAGACCGCCCCGTCAGTCTCGACAGTAACAGCGGACGGCGGATTTTTCAGAAAATATCCCAATGCTATCTGTGCTTCTGGATCACCGCGGTATGCAGCTTCTTCGAGCAACCCGCGTAAATAACCGTATTTATTTTGGGAATATTTTGCATCCCTCATCAGGCTCGAAAGATTGCCCAAAGCCTTGGGGAAACCTTTTTGGGCTGCCTGTTCAAACCATTGAATGGCTGTCGCCTCGTCACGCCCTACACCAATGCCTTTGAGGTAAGCTACGCCCAGATTGTTCAGCGCGTTGGGGAAACCGCGTTCCGCAGCCAGGCGATACCATTTCAACCCCTCGGCGTAATTCGTCACCCCGCCCGCACCTTCAGTATAATAATACCCCAGATAGTGTTGCGCCGTCAGCTCTCCGGCGGTAGCAGCTTGGACTACGTTGCTAAGCGGCAGAGAGCGCCACTGCTCAAGTATCTTCTCTATGGGGACAAACAGGTTTGTCTGTGCGGCAACCGGAGAAACACCCATAACCAGCCACAAGCACCATATCAGGCACCTATAAACCGACGACCGTTTGAGAAATTTAGCGTCCATTCAACAGCTCCATTTCCTGCAGGTCTTTCCGGGCCATAGCGTTGCTGCGCATGGTAGCTTCTTCATCAGGCTCCAACCTCCCGTTACGGTTGGAGTCATACACTTTTCGCCAGTACTCCATTCGCTTCTGCAGATACTTGAGACGCTCGGTACGAACATCTTGACTGATGGCCGAAGATTTCTCCAACGAGCTTTTCACCTGTGCCTTGGGGATACAGATCACCCGACGGGTTTGTGGAGACAACATCAATAAGCTTTCTTTAAAGGCGAAGAGATGCAGGTCCGATTTGATCCATTTTTGCTTTTCTTGATCATTACTTGAAAGAAACGGTTGAAAAATCACTGGATTGGGAACATTTGGCTGAAAGCATCCCAAAATAGGGCTGTTCCCTTCGGGACTGAATATCGACCAATGACCAACAAACCACAGCGAGCTTTCTTTCCAGGCCCATGACATGGTCAAATTGTCTGGTGAAGCCGTATCGTCGCTCCATCCCAAAATCTCTTTGGGCATTAACCACTGCCCGTTTACACCACGATGGCTTCGAACTGCCGGCACCATCTTATCAGATACAGACGACAAACTTGCCACTCGTGCCAAAGCCGGATCTGACTGTCCCGGCGTTTCAATCATCAGATCATCGCCCATCTTTCTATAACGTGAGGAACGCGTATCGGGCAGAGGAAGAATCGTCTTCCAGTTCCGGCTGCTTTCATCGAAAAGATAAACTTGGCCGTTGATGGCGGCGCGGAGAGAATTGTTAGGACCACCGATCAGGATTGCCTGTGAAAGATCGGTCAACTGGTCCAGAGGTCCTAACGCGGGGCGGCGACGAATGCTTGCCAGGACACGGCTGCTCTCACTCTTCGGCAATATCTCCAGCATTACTTCTGCTGCCGTCACAAACAAACGGTCGCCGACGACGGTCAACCGGCCATCATTTGGCAGCTCCATGTTCACCGGTCTTAGTTCACCTGAAGCCAAGTTTTTGCGTAACAATCTGCCACCATCCAGCCAGAAGAGATCTGTAGCCGTCACGGCCAGGCGTTTACTGGGACGGACACCTCCCGGTTGGGGCATCCCGTGAAGCGTGGCTTTGTTGGTATTGAACCAATGAAGCTTCATCAGTTGAGGAGCCTGTGGGTCCACTTCAATCACTACATCCCCTTCGCGCATATCAACACCGGCAGAGTTGCCCGTGCTCCAACTGTAGGTGAATGGCTTTCTCACCTCGACCCATAATTTCTCTTTTGCCGTGACCCAATCCAAAATCTCTAAGTCCAACTGCTGCTCATTGCCTGGCATATCAGCGGTCAGGGGAACAGACGCTGGCAAGTGCAAAGCGATCGCATTCAGATCCGTCATGGACAATCGAGGCGGCAGCGGAGCGTTGTTCATGACCGTCGGGGGGATGTTTGCCCGTTGAAGAGGAATGACCGCCTTGGAAGCAGAAGCCTGGGAATTGGACTTCGTTCCGGTCGATGACTTGCTTCTACCTGCTGTTTGAATGATCTCCAGCCCTTCCGGCAAAGGCCGGCCGGCTCTTCTATACGCCGCAGCTACTTGAGCATAAAGAGCGAACAGCCTGTTGGTTTCAGGCTTGGCATACTTCCGATATTCGATCAGAAGCGGCGCCAGGGTTTCGGCATGACGCAATTCAAGTATAGGAACCATGCGGCGGGCTTTTTCTTCGTCGGGAGTCAGGCTGCGCTTCTCTTTGACAACCTGTGTCAAAAGCATCACAAGCTCGTTCCATCCCGGGAGTTCCCGATCCCTTTCCGTTTCGCCGGCCTGTTGTAACAAAGGAGCCAGTTGCGCTTCGAGTTTCATCAGGAGACTCTGCCTGCGCTGTTCGTGCCAGTTCTTCCGTTCACCCTCAGGCACACTCGGATAGTCGATACGCTTGAGGGTATTCCACAAGCTGAGTAGCAATTGTGCATCAATATCTGGCCGAGGAACGCGAAGCCAAAAGGCCGCCAGCCGCTCCCGCGCTTCCTCCTGTTCATAGAAACTCCCCGCCCCATAGAATGAGGCCATGATCGCCGTTATCTGGACTTTAGGATCGGCATCATCACGCCATTTTTCCAACTGTTTGTCCCAGGCAAGTTCCTGTTCCAGGCGGTTGACGCCGTCCCACGCGGCAAGGTTGAAGCAACGGCCTCCAGAAGTGGAAAGCAAGTCGAAGTAGACACCTTTACGGACGAGTTTGTCGTAATGTTTCAAGCCTTCCTCGAAAGTCTCTTCACAAAATGGCGCAAACATCAGCATAGTCCGCGCATAGCTTGTTCCCGATATTGGCGTCAGCATGCCCGGACGGCTCTCCAAGTCCGCAGCCAGGTGGCGCACACGGTCACGCAGAAGCGCAAGGGGTATATCTTCAGGCAATGCCGATTTCACTTCATACAACTGTTCCAAAAGTTCCAGCGAACTGGTCAGCGATTTCACTCCGGCTTCTAAAACTTTGGCATCCTGTCCTCCAACTATACGTTGGAGGTCTTGATAGGAATCCAGGGCCCTCACCGCTGTCACCGTAAGATTCACATCGGGAGATCGGGCGGGGTAAATGACATTGTAACCGGGATTACGTCGTAGTCCTTTGAAAGGTAACGGAGCGGTATAGGCAGATACCCGCAAATGTGCCAGTTCAGGCATCCTTAAACCCAATGCCCAGGCTGCCTCCGCGCTGGTTTGCGCTTCAGTCCACATTCTGCTGGAAAACTGCCAACGGGCTTCGTCGTAATACTGCGCGGCTTCATCCATGGGATCCCAAGCCGCAGAACGGGTTCCATTGGTCACGCCCACAACTAGTTTTCCAGCCAGTTCAGCAATCAACCCGGATAAATTCTGTCTGGCTCCGCTAACACCAACCTCTACCACCCCACCGCCGGGAGATCTCAGTTTCCCTCGCAGTGTCAGCTCTCCTTTGACTCCACCCTCCGGGTTGATCTCACCTTCCACAATCCAACTGCCGTTCCAGAATGTCGAACTGGACGATTCCAGAGCCATCTCACTTGCAAGCTGATCGAGCCGGCGGCGTTCCAAAACAAAGATGTCCGGATACTGCAGTAACCGTCGGGCCAGCAGATCGGTCACCTCCCGGTCCAAAGAAACCGCCCCGGCAGTTAGCATAGGTGATGAAAAATGAAGCAATGAAAGCGGGATCGCCTGTTGTTTAGGGATAGAAAGTTTGGGCAACAGCAAAATCTGTCTGGAAGCCGCCAGTTGAGCCCAGGCCGACATGTCAGACAGCGGCCAAGGCGATACCGTTTCCTGGATGACTACACCAGGGCGGACCGCCACCAATTGCATTGAAAACCATTGTTTCCCTTCCTTGGCGAAACGTTGCAGAAAAATCAGCCCATCCGCCCCCAGCAATTCGCTCAATTTAAGACGTCCTTGCGATTGTTGCAGCGACAAGTTCTGCTCTTGAAGAATGCGATCGATTTCTTTGCGTTCCAACAGTGTGACCCGGTCTGACTGCGAGAGCTGGGCGGCCAGCAGATCGGCTGCCACAAGCGTCTCAGCATCAGTCGCGATGATGGCCAATTTGCTAGTGACCGACGAATTGGTGAAGGAGTTCGCCTCCAAATATGGTGTATCAGGGGACACGGCGCCGGTCATGAAATTGGTCTTCAGAAATCCATTCATCCACAATTGCGAGAACGGATGACCGTCCCGCGCCGCCAGCCGATGCCAATGCACCGCTTCAGCCAAACGTGCACGACTATCGTCCAAACGTTCATGATAAGTAGCGAGCTGATGGCGGGCTTCACGATGCCCCTCCACCGCTGCTCGCCTCAGCAAACGAAGGCCTTCATCCCAACTGGCCGTCCTCTCTGTTCTCAGAAGCACCCGGATTCCATAGTGAAAAGCTGCTTCCATATGTTCCTGAACGGCCGCCAAGTGCAGCCACTTCAGAGCCTCAAGGTCACGCGGCGTAAGCGGTGCTTCCGGAGGTTTTTGTCTCACGCCATTGACGACACGGGGAACTGGAGGCTGACCCGGCGGAAGAGGAGTGCAACTCTCATGGCAAAGCGTCAATCCCAGCTCAAATTGGGCCGGGGCATCACCTGTTGCAGCTTTTGCCGTCAAATCTTTGTTTGCTGAAAACTCAAAATCTGGCCTGTGAAAAAGCAGCTTCTCCCAATGAACATGCGCAGCAGTTTGAGGTTTCGGGATGAATTCAGCGGCAGCTTTTTTACCCTCACTGTGTTCTTCCGAAGAAAACAGGCGGTGTTCACGCTGTAAATATATCTTAGCCTCTGCCTGTCCTGAAGCCGACGCAATCCAAAGCCATTGGCAAGCTTTGCTGCTGCTTACCTTCACTCCTTTACCACCCAAATAAGCTGTCACCAGATCAAACTGCGCGTCCGCTATGCCATGCTCTGCGGCCGTCAGGCAGACGGGGAAAAACTTGGCCCAATCGGGATTGCTGCCGCCCAAAGCCTGCCCCTTGGTCAATTGATAGGCTGCCCGCAGATATTGCTGAGCTGCAGCGATCTTCAGTTGGGCATCCGCCTCCTGCCGGTTTGGTTGCTGTTCACCTTTGAAGAAAGCCAGCTTGAATTGGACGACAGCATTGCTCGTAGAAGCTGACTGATTATATAAAACAAGGGCGCGGGCTGCATCTTTAGGGCCCCCAATCCCCTGTTCTGCCAAAACGCCCAATTTAAATTGCGCCTCCGCCACCCCATTGGTTGCGGCAGCTTGAAACCAATGAATGGCCTGCTGATGGTTGGTCTGACCGCGTTCACCGAACCAGTTGATCCACGCCAGGTAATACTGTGCTTGCGCGTCTCCTTGGGCAGCAGCCTTCATTATTTCCTCAACGGATCGATCTTTCCACGTGATGAACGCCGGATGCTCCCATTCCTTAGCCAACTCAGCCGATTGCCCATTACCCGCCAATGACAGCACGAAGCAAAGCGCCAGCCAAAAACTCAATTTACAGCAGGTCATCGTCAACGTTCTGTCAGGTTTTGGTCGCATGAACAAATAGTTATCATCAACGGTTAAACCCTTGACCTTGATATATCAGTATAATTCTAACCCATCCTTGTATCCTGGCTTTCTGCTTCTCATCCAATGCGGCTTCCAATGCCGATGCCTCCCGGGCAGCCGTGGCGTGGCCGTATCGTGCGGCCACGCGTAACCAGATGCAGGCTTCTATCGGATCTTTAGCCGTCCCCTCGACATAGCGTTGGGCCAGTTGCCGGAAATAAACCGCATCATTTTGCCGCAATGCCGTCTCGATAGCCCGGTAATCCGCCTCCACAACCTTCCGTTTCGGTGACCCCGTCATTGGAAAACGCCCCTTGAGGTGCGCCAGTACACTTGAAATGCCCGATGCACCGTACATTTCCCCGCCTGCTTCGTAACGGAACAGCCGTGGGGGATCGAGGCGAGCCGCGTCCGTCCCCCGATATCGGTCCGCCAGATGCATAAACGCCACCGTACCTCCTTGCAGAGCCAAGTCTTCCAACAGCTCGCCTTCATTCTTCCGGCCAGCTGCCTGTTGTGCCTTGAAGTCCAATACCCGGTCCTGCGCCCAGACATGCCCGGCTTTGGCCGCCGTTTCAAAAATAGGCATCGCTTCTGACTTTTCCATCCAGGGAATCATCCCTTCATGGATGATTTTTCCGCGAAGATAGCCGGAATTGACATGACCGTCCGCGGCGGCTTTTTGGAACCACTCAATGGCCTTTTCAAAATCTGGTCGAAACCCCGGCGGCACTTTATCTGTCTCCTCCCCTGAATAGACCCGGCCCAGATGATAATACGCCGTGGTATTTTTCTGCTCGGCGGCTTTGAGCAACCATTCGACCGCACGTTCCAGGTTTGGCTCGACTCCCCGTCCGTCAAAATAGGTCGCCCCGAGTGAAGCCTGGCAGGAAGCATCTCCCTGTTCCGCGCCGGTACGATAATACTGGATGGCTGTCGCCGCGTTATTCCCGGAAAACCGTTTGTCGAAGTAGATATCACCCAACCAGCGATTGGCATCCTTGCGGCCATTGGCCACCGCCAGTTTGAGTACTTCCACCGCTTTTGCAGCCTCACGTTTACCTCCGGTTCGCGGGTACATCAGGGCGTAACCATACCCGATCTGGGCACCGCCCAGGCCGCTGTCTGAGGCGATTTTGAACCACTTCATCGCTTCTTCCCTTTCTTCGTCATCAGGAGGATCCTTCTGGTAGAGGATGAGCCGCGCCAACCCCTCTTGTGCCCTCGTAAGGCCAAGCTCAGCTGCCCGTCGCAAGTAGGTTTTGGTCTGCTCGATATCTTTCTCCACACCTTTTCCGTCCCGATAGATCAGGGCCAAATTGTTAAGAGAGTTGGGGAAATTCTGTTCCGCCGCTTTCAAGTACCATTTCCTGCCTTCCACGTAATTCGTGGTTCCACCCAATCCTTCAGTGTGAAAATATCCCAGAAAATGCTGGGCCGTGACGTCGCCTGTTTCTGCTGCAGCGACGGCATCGGCCAGCGGCTTGGGCTTCCACTGGTCCAGAATTTCCTGGAGTGAATATATTTTCCCGGCCTTTCCCAGCTCAGCCCCCTGCATGGAAGCGGACAATCCGGCCCACAAAACCAGCATCAGTAATCCAGCCAGATAGCGGCCCGGCATATGGATCGGCTTTAAGTTCATATGTCCACTCAACTCAATAAGCCTTGCGCTCCTCGCGCACTTTCTTCAACCAGGGATGCATCGGCTCCACCGCTGCCTCTTGCGCTTTGGTCTTCAATCTCGCCCTGGCTTTCTCGGCGAGACGCGCAATGCTGTCCGTGGATACCAGCCAAAACCCGGCACCATTGTCCGGTGCCACCACCAGGAATTTATCCGTGGCATATAAAGCCATCTCTTTGGCCAGCTCATACTTCGCTGCTGCTGCAGGTATTTCGGCGACTTTGGGCACGAGCTTCACGGGTTCGATGAGACCGGGGTCGCAAAGGAAAAACAGACCGGGGCTTTGCAAAGCCTCTTTCTTGGAGGCCATCATTGAAGCAGCCAGCTTGAGGTGCGCCAGCAGGCTGTCGCCCAGCACCATCGCATTCAGGCGTGCATCCTCCCGCTGGTTTTGCTGGTCACCCGCGAGAAACCAGCGGGGCATGCCTTCCCCGGTGCTGTTCAAGACGGCCCGGGCAGAAGTTCCTCCAAAAAAATTGAGGTCCAGAAACGGGGCCATCTTGCTGTCGGCATTTTTCATGCGCACATAACCGCCCTGGCCGAATTGGTCCTGCATCTCGAACAGCACCGAGCCAGCTATCGTTTCCAACCGGCCGTTGTAATTGCCCGGAAGACCAAGTTCGCTCCAGCGCCGCTGTGAGACTTGCAGCAGGAACAGACGCCGGTTCACGTTGAACACCACATGATCGTTGCCGAGCGGACTAATATCACCGAGTTCCAGCGAGGTCAGATTGTCCAAGGGCGCCTCTGCAGGCCGACGGCGCGTGCTGGCCAGGATCTTGAAGGTGCGGCTGGCCGGGTCGATGCTGTAGATGCCTTCGTGATTGCTGGCGAGCAGATGGGGTGGCGCCACATGAAGACGGCAATATTCGGGCAGCACCATGGGGAGAACCTCCCACTCCTTGCTCTTCAAGGAATAGCGCAACAGGCCCGTACGCGAGAGCCGGTAAAGCTGGTCACCCAGCCGGATCAATTTGAGATCGCGCGCCCGCCTTTCCAGTTCCAGATACCCGCTCAACATCTCCGGTTTCAATTGTGCCGGAGGCACGACCATTTCGAACTGCTGGTCGCCCGTGCCAAAGCGCAACCAATGGCGGCTCAGTTCCTGCCGGTCCCGGCGCGATACATCCAGCCACACATCCTGCCCGTAAGTGTCCACGGCCAGGATGGTGGTCACCACCTCATTGGTCTCTCCCGGAAAGCGCGACGGCGGCATCCAGAATTTATCGAGCGGCAGTTCGACGGATTGGGTCACGCGGCCCAAAGTCAAACGGGCATTGGCCGACACCGGCACCGGCTCCGCTTGCGGCTGGGTCGGACGGCTGCGATACAGGGCCTGCAGCTCTTCCGGAGTTTTCGTTTTGGTTATGCCCGCCCGCTGTCTTACCAGCTCCGCGACCGCGTCGTTTTTTTTCTTGGCCTCGGCAAACCACGCCTTCTGCTCTGCCTGCAATTTCGCGGCCTCTCGCTGGGACACCCAAGGCTGCATCCGTGCGTCCCATTCGGTACGTTCCTTCTCCAGCTGCTTGATCGGTGCCCGCATGCCGCCGTGATCTTCTCTCCGTGAAAGCTCATTGTTGAGCTCATTCCATGCCCGCTTCAATTCCTCGGTAGAACTGGTTTCACGGTTGTTCCATTTCAGGTCCCAATAAGCACGGTAATAATCCTCGAACTCATAGGCCGAGATGGCTGCTTTCATCCGTCCCAGCATGACATCCTCCTGCACCGATACCTTCGGGTCATTCTGCAGCTGGTCAAAAATCTGCCGATAGGTCTTGTAGAGGATTTCTTTCCCTTTCGGGTTTCCATCCCACACGGCAAGCAGGGGGATCTTGTCCCGCCCATCGCGTTCCTGGTTCACCGCCTGCCGATATAAACCGGACAGCACGTGCTGGTGCAACTGCTCGGCCGCCGTCGCCACATCGTCATGGAACAGGGCGTTTCCATACACGACGTCATAAAGAAAATCCTGGGGACCCTTTTGTTCCATCCGTTTATACTCGGGTGTCAGCAGCCGGATCAGTTCGCGACCATGCAAGCGCACCCGGGCGAGTTGTGGCGCAAAAGGTTTTTGCAGCCCGTACGATTCGCGAGCTATCTCCTTCAAATTACGGGCACTGATATGGACCAGTCCGCCGCCCAAGGTCAGCCACGCAGGCGGAATCTTGGCGCTGCCGCCGCGGAATTGCGGACCGTTGGTCGCCTGGGAATACAGGGCCAGAGCCAGTAGAAGTTTCTCCAGCCGTTCCTCGTTGAGAGACAGCGGCGGGTCGCCCCTGGATTCACCTTCCTTCCACCGCCACGCAGGCAGTTTATCGGATCCGCTTGCGTAAGCCTGGATGCGCAGCTGCAACACATCCGAGGTCCGCAGTCCCAATGCCCAGGCCGCTTCACCGGCTTGCTGGGCCTCGGGAAAGAGATTTTGCCGAAGAGCCCACTGGCCTTCCTCCAAATATTGCTGCGCCTCCGCCTGGGGCTTCCAGGTGAGGTAACGGCCATTCTGCACCAGTTCGGCCACCACTTTGGCCGCCAAGTCATTGAGGATTTTTTCCGGTTTGTCCGCCGGGCCAGACAGCGAGAATTCAGTCACCTTGCGGCTGGGCGAGGTAAGCCGCAGATGAATGCCCAGTTCGCCCGCTTTGACGCCGTCCCGGTTCAATACGCCCTCCAGCAGATGACTGCCGTTCCAAAATTTTTGCGGGTCCAGTCCCGTCAGTTCCTTTTCTTGGGCAAGCTGTTCCATGCGGGAACGTTCCAGCACAAACAATTCGGGCTGATGCAGCAGGCGATGCTTCAAAAAAGCCGTCAATTGGCGTTCCAGCCCGGGTTCATTGGGCATGCTGATGGCCGCGCGCAGATTTAAAAGCGATACCGGCACGGCATCCCGTGCTGTCACCACCAGCTTGGGCCAATAGGGAATGAACGGCAGCACCACATGGCGAGACCAGTCCTCCGGATTCTCCAGCGGCAAAACCATCTCGATCTCGTCCAAAACCACTCCCGGCCCGGTGGCTACCAGACGAGTGGACAGCATCTGGTTTCCCTTTTCACCACTGCTTTCCAAAATCAAAAGGCCATCCGCCCGCAGCAACTGTCCCAGCTTCACGTAGTCCTTTATCTGGCCCGCCCCGAGCTGCTGCTCTTTCAGGATACGTTCCAGTTCCAAGCGCTCGATGAGCTCCAGTTTCCGCTGTCCCGTCAACGTCACCAACAACAGATCGGCCAAGGAACGCAGTTCCGGTTGCAGCGCCAGGATGGCCAGCCGCGCCGGACGTTCTGAACTGGAAGGCTTGTCCATGCTCCGCACCACAGCCGCCCTTTCTTCCAAGGCCAGACGCGCTCCTTCATGGCCCACCGCAGCCGCCTTTTTAAACCAATCCATGGCCTCCTGCGGGCGGGCTGCTCCGGCGAAGCCTTCATCCAACATGACCGCCAGTTCATAAGTGGCGGCGCGATGTCCCGCCCGGGCGGCAGATTCGAACAAACTCTGCGCCTGCGTGAAATCTCCCAACCCGCCCACGCCATGGCGGTAAAGGCATGCCAGGTGGAACTGCGCATCAGCATGGCCCTGCTGTGCTGCTTTCTGATACCATTGGACGGCTTCAGCAAGACGCGTCTGGTCCGCCGGTTCGGCCTCCCGCATCGGTTCTCCGCCCCAGCCGCGAGTTGGCACCCGGCCCGAAACGCGCACTGTCTCGTGCTGAAGATTGAGCGCCAGCCGGAACTGGGCCGCGGCATCGCCCGCTTCCGCCGCTGCACGCAACGAGGCAAAACTATTGGTGGCCCCGTCCGGCATCAGTACTGCAGGACCGGGATTTTGCAGGTAAATGAGCTGATGCCACTCCAGCCATTCCCTCTTGGCGGTGCTGTTCGAAATCTTTTTGGCCAAGGCCCGCGCCTGGATCTTTTCCACCGGCGATAACAAATTTAAAGACCGGCTTAACGGATCGTTGGCTTCTTCCGCACCAAGCTGGCTGGCCACGTAGAACCAGTAGGTGGTGAGGTTTGCATTGCCCGTGATGGAATAAGCATAGGCCGCCTTGAGCGCTGACTCCGGCAACCCCGCTTCGGCCGCTTTTACGTGCCAGTCGGCGGCCTTTCCATATCTTTTCGCCAGCCACGTGGCATTCGTGCCATTCCGCGTATAATTGATGCGCATCAGATCACCCAACAACAACTGGGCGGGTGGGTAATCCTGTTGGGCCGCAGCGTGGAACCATTCGGCGGCACGGTCATAATCCGGCAACGTCACTTCATCCGTGTCCAGGATCAGCTTAAGCGGCTGGCCGCGATCATAAATTACGCGGCTTAGAAGCACACCGAGCTGCGTCTGCGCGGCAGGATGCCCTTGCTTGGCCGCTTTGAGATACCACGTGGCGGCTTGTTGCCAGTCTTGGGAACAGCCTATGCCCTGCTCGTACAAGACCCCCAATTTAAGCTGGGCACCGGCATGGTTCTGGGCAGCGGCGCGCTCGAACAACATCATGGCGCGGGCCACCTCCAGTGCTCCGCCCTGGTTGGCATACAATTGCCGGGCAAGCTGATACTGCTCTTCAGGCCCTTGTGGATCACGGGATGAAAGATTCCTGGCTTTCAGGCCGAAGAGAATGGCCGCAAAAAGCGCGACGGCCCCTCCGATGAGGGCGATCGCGATAAAACGGGACTTGCGCGGACGCGGTTCCTCCGGCATTTCCACGTCCTCCTCGGGCAAGTCATCCTGTGGCTGTTCCGTCATACAAACACATCAACGGTTGGTTTCCCCAATCGTTCGCTACGTTCACTTTCCCAGCTTGGGCAGCACACGTTCGGCGAGTTGCGCAGCGGCATTTTGCAGAGCGGTCTTGGCGGCGGTGCGTTCGGCGATGTCCATGCCCACGCTGGTCTGGCGGTCGGTCCAGAGGATTTTGCCGGTGGCTTTTTCCACCACCTTGATCTCCACCCTGGCTTTGCAGGAGTAGAGGTTGCCCTTGCGCATCCCAAATTCGCTGAAGGCTTCACCATTGATCTCCACCTCCACCTTGGCGGTGCTTTGCGCATCCGCGAGGGTGAAGCCGCTCTCACGCAAGAGCAGGCCGAATTCTGTCTCGGCGGCCGGGTCGATGATCTGTCCGCCATAATGTTGCTCGGCGATCTTCACGTGCATGACCGGAAGCTGTTTGCCCTTCAAAGCTTCCTTAAGCTTGGCCACGCGTTCTTCGTGCGTAGGCACTTTGGCCACGAGCGTCTCGCCTTTTTGATCCACAATCGTCCCGATCTTCTTGGCCATTTCCTGCGACATGGTATCGATGGCGGAAGCAGAAGCACCTTTGACAACTTCACCGTAAACCCGGCTGGTCTCGGAGCTGATGATCTTGGACACCATCATGAGTTCACTGCCCACCGTGAAGATACGGCCAGTGACAATCACCTTGGCCCCGGTGAGCTGTCCGACCTTTGCCGCAGTGGCCGCGGAAACATTGCCGGAGAGGCCGAGCTCCTGCTCGCCCAGCAGCTTTTGCAACTCCGTACGTTCGACGGTGACGACTTGCGGTTCAGCGGAAAGGTACGCGTTGATGAGCGTGGCGGCTTTGCCGCCGAGTTCCTTGGCGGAATCTTCCTTGGTCTCAAAATCAAAAACAGCCACTGAGAGCGGCTCGCCCGCCTGGGCCATGGCCGTGGTGAACAGCAGAACGGCAGTTAAAAGTGAGCGGATGATTTTCATGCGAAGCGGTTCAGATTAAAGGTTCATCAAGCGACCAAGCAATAACAGTCTGTTCTCTTCCGAGGCGAGGGCAAGCTCCACCAGCCAGACGAGCCGGAGCTGGTTCAAAGGATTTTGGGCCAGTTCAACCAGCTTTATACCGGTACCGACCACCAACGTGCCCTGACCATGGGTGAAAACACAGGCCGCCGGTTCGGGGGACAAGGGGAGATTGTCCGGCTCGATGAGCCAGACAATCCTTCCCCCCCGATCCTTGGCGTGCTGGGCCGCGATGCGACCAAAATCTTCCTGTCCTTCCTTGTCACGGGCGGCAAACGCCACGAGCAATACGGAGCCATCAAAGGATTTCAACTCGTCCACCGCGCGCAGTTCCCGGATCTGACAGCCTTGCTGCCGTAGCAAGGTGGCGATTCCGGCAGCATCACCCAAGAGCCCGATGGGAAGCCGGGCAGAAGCTGTGCGCAAGGGTTCAAACAGATCGGTCGGGCACCCCACTATTTCCGTGCTGCCCAGCACCTTGCCGCCTTCGCTGTTCCAAGTAAGACGGAAACGGGTGGGACTGGTGACCTTGGGAAGATTCACATCCACCGAAGTCCGCAAAGTCTGGCCAGCCGGGACTTCCACCTGCTTCTTTTGTTCCCAGCCAGTTACGGGTGCCGCAATGCTGGAAGTCAATTGTGACAGGCGCAACTGGACTGGCTGCACCACCGCTTGATCACCATCATTACGGATATCTTGTCGAATCACAGAAGCACGGCCCACAAACACCACTTGCGTCTGGCCAGCCGGTTCCCAAACCAGCGCCGCAGAAGCAGCGAACTGGCACAGCAACAGGCTGACGATGGTGACGATCAGTTTCACAATTGGGCGTGCAAGGGATGGGCGTTGATACGAAAACCATCCACGACTTCCTGGGGGTTCTGACTGGTCCAGATCTGGTTGTCAGCCAGAACGATGACCCGATCATCCGCGCCCGTGAGCACTTCGATGGAGTGACCGTCCACCTCAAGCTTCTGGCCGCTGAAGGTGATGACCAAACGGCACTGGCCATTCTGACAGATCTCGACCAGTAAAGGATTGGTAGCCGGCCGTTCTGGCTGGTCGGCCAGAACGAGTTCAAGCTCGTTGCCACGGATCACGACCCCACGCAACCGGTCAGGGAAAAGGAGCGTCACTTCTTTCAACATCTTGGCGTAATCAGGACTCTTCACGCTGGCCACCGGTGTCTCCGGCACGGGCATTTGCTTTTCCGGAAACCGGCCGATCAGGAAACCGATCACCAAACAGGCAGTGGCAAAACTCAATGCCCAGAACGGAAGCTGTCGCGTGGGCTGCTCCGTGACGGGCTGCCGGTGGCTGGGCCGAGATAGCTGGCGCACCACTTCTTGCGGAAACTCCGCTTTTTCTTCGGCCGAACGTTCCGGCGCAGGCACAGAACGCAACAGTTTGTTTAGCTCGGAATCTTTCATACCCCATCCTCCATGATCTGATTTTGCAGCCACTGCTTCAGTTTCCGGCGGGCCATGAAGATGCGCCAGGAAACCGTCGTCTCCGAACAGCCCAGCACCCGCGCGGCCTCGGCATGGTTCATCTCCTCATAGACCGTCAATACTATCGCGGCCCGTTGCTCGGCAGGCAGCTTGAGCAACGCCTGCTGGATGGCGTCGGCCTGGGCACTCTGCCCTTCCGTCGGTCGCTGAGGACGCACGGCGGCTTCACGTTCGCTCTCGGTGGCCCATTTCTCGTGCATCTGGCTGCGACGTCCCATGGCTTTCCGCCAGTTCAGACACTTGTTGACCGCGATGCGATAGAGCCAGGTGGAGAATTTGCTGCGATCCTCGAACTGATCCAGGCTGTGATAGGCTTGGATAAAGGTCTCTTGCGCGAGATCTTGGGCATCCGCCAGGGAACCGGTCATCCGCCATGTAAGTGCATCGATCATCTGCTGATACCGCGTGACCAACGATGCAAAGGCTTCCGGGTCCCCCGCCCGGGACCGCCTGACCCATTCTGCTTCTTCACCCTCTAAAGCCATGTGTTCGCTGATCGTTTTGCAGATTAAGACAACCGGTTTGGATGAATCCTTGGTACGAAATGAAAATATTTTTCAGACACTAGGGTACAGCGGGTTTGAGTTGGTCCGGCCGGGGAATCGGCCCTTTTTGGAGCTGTTCCAGCCTATATTTGATGCCGAGGGCGAAGCTCTTCTTCTGCGCGGAGACTTTTTCATACTCCAGAAGCAAGGTCAGCAGGTCCCGGGCTTGCTCGGGTGTGTAAGCGCCTAATATATATTTGCCGCGGTCACCAACAGGTATGTCCTGCTTTTCCTGCAACAATTTCTTAAGCGTCAGATAAAGCTGTTCCTGTGCCTGGGTCTTGGCGGCAGTCGCTTTGGCCGCCACAGCGGGCTTGCGGGCTTCGACCAGAACCTTCATGCGTTGGAGTTTTTCCTGAAATGGTTCGCGACGAGGTTCCAGAGAATAGGCCTGAAACTGCCCGAAGGGATAAGTAGTTCCAAAGAGATACTGGCTGGCCGTCCGCCAATAGATGTCATCCAGTTCGGCCTGCACAAAGCGTTGCTCATTTTCAAAATGGAGATCAGCCAGCTTCTCCACCCAGCGGGCCACCTCATCATTACTGTCGGCAAAAATGATGGCGGCCAGCATCGCCTCCATCCGTTTTTCCAAAGGCCCGGTCAAAGTTCTTTTCTCCAGCATCTCGTTCTGCAGCCGGACCAGGTTGGTGGAAGGTTTCATGCTCCAATCATAACCCACGCCGACTTTCTGATTCCCAAAGCCGGTTCTGGTCTGGATATATTTGACCAGCAGGCCGTCGTTGAGATTCTTCTCCAGGGTCAAGGCGCTTTGAGCGGCATTCTCCTCCAGCAATGCTCCTTGGGTAAGCAACAAGCCATAGCACGTTTCCAAAACCGGCTGAGGCAGGGAAGCGGAGTTCTGCAGGATCAACGCGGAAAGTTCCCGGCTCCGGCTGCGGGCGGTCTTGAGCTGCGCATCCGCACGGGCCCAATGGGTGGGGGTCACGTAAAAATGCTCCATCATCTGGACGGAGCGCTTGAGCAGGTCGGCGCCCAACGTCAACCACACGAGACGATTGGTCGCTGAGACACCTAGCTGGGCCTCGCCCGCTGATTCCAGGTACAGCTCCAATCCGCGATTGAGCATGTCCAGCTTGTCGAGCGACGGAAAATGCTTTCCAGCACAGTGGGATCCGAAGCTTGGAATTCACGTGACTTGAAGTCGCGGCCGCACTGACCCTATAGTGAGTCGTATTAATTTAAATCATACCAACATGGTCAAATAAAACGAAAGGCTCAGTCGAAAGACTGGGCCTTTCGTTTTAATCTGATCGGCACGTAAGAGGTTCCAACTTTCACCATAATGAAATAAGATCACTACCGGGCGTATTTTTTGAGTTATCGAGATTTTCAGGAGCTAAGGAAGCTAAAATGGAGAAAAAAATCACTGGATATACCACCGTTGATATATCCCAATGGCATCGTAAAGAACATTTTGAGGCATTTCAGTCAGTTGCTCAATGTACCTATAACCAGACCGTTCAGCTGGATATTACGGCCTTTTTAAAGACCGTAAAGAAAAATAAGCACAAGTTTTATCCGGCCTTTATTCACATTCTTGCCCGCCTGATGAATGCTCATCCGGAATTTCGTATGGCAATGAAAGACGGTGAGCTGGTGATATGGGATAGTGTTCACCCTTGTTACACCGTTTTCCATGAGCAAACTGAAACGTTTTCATCGCTCTGGAGTGAATACCACGACGATTTCCGGCAGTTTCTACACATATATTCGCAAGATGTGGCGTGTTACGGTGAAAACCTGGCCTATTTCCCTAAAGGGTTTATTGAGAATATGTTTTTCGTCTCAGCCAATCCCTGGGTGAGTTTCACCAGTTTTGATTTAAACGTGGCCAATATGGACAACTTCTTCGCCCCCGTTTTCACCATGGGCAAATATTATACGCAAGGCGACAAGGTGCTGATGCCGCTGGCGATTCAGGTTCATCATGCCGTTTGTGATGGCTTCCATGTCGGCAGAATGCTTAATGAATTACAACAGTACTGCGATGAGTGGCAGGGCGGGGCGTAACCTAGGTGACAGAAGTTAAAAGCCTCCGGTCGGAGGCTTTTGACTTTCTGCTAGATCGGCCGCATCGAATATAACTTCGTATAATGTATAATGTATATTGATTTAAATTGCAATAATAAAT
>JADMIO011638349.1_pt1 | contig 56772 bp, 51 predicted proteins | sample 8958161 | NCBI WGS metagenome assembly JADMIO01 (sample SAMN16585339, study PRJNA669376) | soil metagenome | isolation source: Crop rotation soil | place: USA: Cullars Rotation, Alabama | collected 2011
GCGACAACTTGTCCACGTGGAATTCTAAGCTTAGGATCCCAATGTGCTGGAAAGGGAATCATTGCAGCGATGACATTCACAACGTTGGTCGAAGGCTGTGTCGCCGCGGGGGAGATCGGTTGAAAGACGGCCTGGTAGCCCAGCCATAGAAAAAACAACGCCAGCAGGGGCATCATAATCGAAAGCACCCGCACGGCCGGATTGAGCCGGCGCTGCGCCTCGAGCAGCTCGCGCTTTGTAAATTCGAAATTCAGCTCGATCATGAAACCCCGCTAAAGATTCCCCCCACGCAGAAAGTATTCCATCAGCTCGTGTCCCTGTTCGATTTTCAGATCGCTCTTGGCGGCGTTCTTTTCCGAGTATGGCGCTTTGAGAACGCTTCGCACGCGCGTGCCGGCCATTTCGAAGATCGTCGGCGCATAGCCGTGCTTGCGCGTGCCGATGTTCGTCGGGTGATCCGGCAGCACGAGGATGCGCCACTCGGGAAACGTTTTCAGCTTCTCCAGCACCGGCCCGACGATATACCGATCGATCGCTTCGATCGATGCGACCTTTGTCTTCCAGTCCGCCTGGTGCGACGCCTCATCGGGCGCTTCGATGTGCGAGAGCACGAGATCGTACTTGTCGAGCATGGCGCACGTCGCCTGGCCTTGGCCGGCATAGTTCGTGTCATGAAAGCTCGTCATCCCTTCGACTTCTTTCACATCCCACCCGAGCAGCACCGCGAGACCGCGCAGGAGATCCACGCCCGTGATCATGCACCCGCTGTTCACTCCGAAACGATCTTTGAATTTCGGCATGTCCGGCGCGTGGCCCTGCCCCCAGAGCCACACTTGCGTCGCCGGATTCAGGCCTGTGTCGCGGCGCGTCTCGTTGATCTCGTGATGCGCAAACAGCTCCCGCGACTGCTCCATGATGTGCCGCAGGATCTCGCTTCCTTCGCCGCGCGGGATGTATTTCGAGATCGGTTCATCCGGGATTTCGTGCGGCGGTTTCGTCGTCACATCAAAATGATCGCTTCCTCGATAAACGAGCAGGTTGCGATAGCTCACGCCAGTGTAGAACTCGAACCCCGGCAGATTGAGATGCCGCGCCAGGTCCTTGATCAACCGCTGCGCCTCGGCGTCGGTGATTCCCCCCGCGGAGTGGTCCTTCATGATTCCATCGACGACGGTCACGAGATTGCAGCGAAACACCCAATCCGTCTTCGAAAGTGGAATATGCTGCGCCGCCGCCTCGAGTGGCGCGCGCCCGGTGTGGTATTGCTTCGGGGCGTACCCCAGCAGCGTCATGATCGCGACGTCGCTGCCGCTCTCAAAACCGTCCGGAATCGTTCGCACCAAACCCTGCCGCCCCTCGATCGCGATCGCATCCATGTTCGGCGTATGCGCCGCCTCAATCGGCGTCTTCCCACCCAATTCCTTCAAAGGCTCGTCGGCCGCTCCGTCGGGGATGATGATGCAGTATTTCATGGAAATGAGCTCAAAGGAGAACCACTGGAAGACTGGGTACGGCCCGCCAACCGAAGTCGTTCGTCAGAACGTGGTTGCAATTCAGCGCCTGCGCCGTGGCGATATGAATCGCATCGGGCGCTTTCAGCTTGGGTGTCGCAGCCCGCACGCGCGCAGCCGCGAGTAAGGTCTGCCGAGTGATCGGAATCAGTTCGATGGAAGGTTGAACAAAGAAGGTCTGAAATTCTTGTTCGCGGACAACGTCTCCAGAACGAATCGGCTCAACGAGCGATTCGAGTACACTCAGCTCGCTCGAGAATAGTTTGATTGATCCACTTTGAACCAGGCTCCAGAAAGTTTGAAGTTTTGGCCAAAAGGATGGACGACGTTCCACGCTATAAATGATGATTTGAGCGTCGAGATAGACGCTCCCGCTGATAGGAAGGTTCAGCGGTCCCACGCGTCGCGCTCCGCTCGGAATTGCCGGTCGAACTCTTCCCACTCTTCCGGCGTGCGGTGACTCGGAGTGAATGATTCCAGCAGATCAAGAATTCCCACCGTTGGCTTCGATTGCGCCCCTGATGTGACAGGCCGGATCGTCACTTCGACCGATTCACCTTCTCGCAATTCGGGCGACGAGATCTCCAACCGGTTGCCGGGTAGCACGCGCGTCACCATCTGAATCGGTGATGTCATTCAGCACCTCGCCGGCATTATATCCAATCCGGTTGCGAAACGAAGAACGCATGGATCCTAGTGATTTTCGGGATTCACCAGCTGAAACCAGTGCCCATCCAGATCGGTAAACGTCAGGCACTTGTCACTGCCGTCGGTGCCTTTGAACTGGAGTCCCCGCGAGCGCAGCGCGTCGCGCGTGGTTTCCAGATCATCGGTATAGAGAACAATTCCGACCGATGCGCCGGCGTATGCGCTCGTGTTGACGTGCAGGCGCCCAGGTCGGAGGAGAATCTCGCGATCGCCCAGCCGCATCCAGATGAACTTCTCGTTCTGCTCGCTGATGACCTCGAAGCCCAGCACATCGCGATAGAACTTCTTCGACGCCTGCGGATCCGCGACGAACAGCTCGATGTGGCCGAGGTGCATGATCATGGTCATTTGTAGGGGCGACGCTTGCGTCGCCCTGCGGTAACGACGAAGGGCGACGCAAGCGTCGCCCCTACAGTTCAACCGCGCTAAGCTCCGCCGAACTCGCGCGGCTGGTCGATAATGCGCAGACAGACGCTCGGCGGTTGAATTGTCTTGAGCGAATCGATCGCCTTCAGCGCCTGGCGCATCGAGCCTTCGCGGGCCAGGTGCGTGGTGATCACCACTGGCACGTATTGCCCTTCGTCGCTTTCGCGTTGAAGGACGGCAGAGAGGCTGATCTTGTCCCGGCCGAGCGCTTCGGTGACCTCCGCCATCACGCCCGGCACATCCCGCGCCATCAGGCGGATGTAGTAGCGCGATTGCAGATCGTCGATCGGCAGGACATTCGCGGGTTCGGTCGCATCGGGAAAGATGCGCAGCTGCTTGAACGCCAGCGGCGTCGTGCCCAGCGCGACGCTCACCAAATCCGCGACGACGGCGCTCGCGGTGGGCATCTGCCCGGCGCCTCGGCCGTAAAAAAGCGCATGCCCCAGCGCGTGCCCATACACGCTGATCGCATTGAAGCTGCCGCTCACGTCCGCCAGCACATCGTTCTTGTGCACCAGCGTCGGATGCACGCGGAGGCAAAGAGGGTTCAGCGTTCGGAGTTCGGGATCGCGCGAACTGTCCGCTGCTGGACCCTGGACCCTCAACGCTGAACCTTGCGGAGCTCGCTCCGCGATCGCCAGCAGCTTGATCACGTAACCGAGCTCGCCGGCGAAGTTGATGTCGGCCGGTTGAATCTTGTCCACGCCTTCGACGTGAATATCGCTCTCGAGCACGCGGGCGTTGAACGCGAGGCTCGCGAGCAGCGCCAGCTTCTGGGCGGCGTCGCGCCCGCTTACATCCAGCGTCGGATCCGCCTCGGCAAAACCCGCCTTTTGCGCTTCCTCCAGCGCGCGGGCGTAGCTCCAGCCGTTGCGGGTCATCCGCGTGAGGATCACGTTGCACGTGCCGTTCACGATCCCAACCAGCGCATCAATTCGATTTGCAATCAAACCTTTGCTGAGCGCGTCGATGATGGGAATCCCGCCGCCGCAGGAGGCTTCGAACGCGATCGAGCTCTCGTGCTTCTTCGCCAGCCCGAACAGCTCCGCGCCGCGCGACGCGAGCAGGCTTTTGTTGGCGGTCACCACCGGCTTGCCGAGCTTCAGCGCCCGCTCGATCCAATCGGCCGCGGTCGTCGTTCCACCGATCAGCTCGAGGACGATCTGCACCTTCGGATCTTCAATCGCCTTCCCGGCGTCAGTGGTGAAAGGCAGCTCCGGATGCGCTTCGGCATGTTTCTTCGCATCGCGCACGACGACGTGACGGATGTCGAACGTGACGCCCGTGCGCCGGCGCAGCAGCTCGCGCTGCTCGGCGAGGATCTTCACCACGCCGCTGCCCACCACCCCGCAGCCCAGCATCGCAATTCCCACCACCCGATCAGGCATATCGCTCCGGTTATCTCAGCCGGGAAATGTAGCACGGGCTCACGAATGCTTCCAATTCACGGTGTTGCGAACCGCGGATGCACGCAGATGCACGCGGATAACGACCGCCGAGGCCATGACAACGCCTTGGAAAGCCGCCCATTCGCGTAGAGAATCTAAATGGAACGGACGGTACGTTGTTCCATCGGCAGAACCGGGAAGGGTGGAACCAATGATGCGAATGCTTTTCAAATCTCTCGCCTCCGTCTCGCTGATCCTTTGCCTGGCGACGATTGTCTTCTGGGTGCGTAGTTATCCCGCGCGAGATGTTGCGGGGGTGCGATGCGCATCGCGCGGGTATCACACCGCATACGCGCTCGGCACCGATCGCGGGCTCCTGGCGGTCTCGATCTTCGAAATGCCCGATGCCGAACGCGCCGCCGTCGAGCGGGCGCTCGGTCAAGCGCTTGAAACCCAGCGTTTCTTCTACGTTCGCGGTGAACCCTCACGAGGCCCCGAGCGATCACGCTGGTGGAACGGGCTCGGCTTCGCCGTCGAAACGAGCAGGCTGCTGACGGGCTTGCGCACGAGCTCGACGATCGTCTTCATCCCGATGTGGCTGCCGCTGCTGATCACGCTCGCCGCCCCGACCGCACAACTCACCGGCCATCTCCGACGCGTCCGCCGGCGCATCAAAGGCCGGTGCCCCGCGTGTGGCTACGACCTGCGCGCCTCCCCCAACCGCTGCCCCGAATGCGGCGCAACGCCACTGCGCCGCTTGCTGCTTCACCTGCGCCGCCCGCTCATGCGCGCGGTCGAATGGAGTAGGGTGGGATTCATCCCACCATTTCGGCGAGAAGCGCTGGGGTGAACCCGCAGAACCTATGCGGCGGAAACTCTTCATCATCGCCGTCGTGGTATCGCTTGTGCTCTGCGGAGTGTTCGCGCTCCTCTGGCCGCTGAACCGGACTTACCATGAATATGTCACGTACGGCCGACCGCTCGATGCCAATGGCGAACGTTGGCTCTTCAATCTCACAGCCGACGCCAATGGCGTGGCCCTCACATGCGCATTTGACCACCGTACCGACCCGAGTTACCAACCGCTGCTCGGTTGGCGTTTCGTCGCACGCCCTTACCCGTCCAGCAGAGGGCCCTTCAAATTGCCTTACCAGGTGAGCCACTCGTTGCTGGGTTTCACGTACGCTCACGAACCCCGACGAATCGGCTACCAGAGAATCCCCGTCGTCACGGTCAACGATCGGGCGCTGACGGTCCCGTACTGGTTCCTGATCGTTGTCACACTCCTCCTGCCCGCGATCGCATTACACCGTTGGCACCGCCGGCGACGCCGCATTGGAGAGAATCGTTGTCTCACCTGTGGCTACGATCTTCGCGCCTCGCCCGAGCGTTGCCCCGAATGCGGGGCAATCCCGCTTCAGCCGTAGAATGGATCGCATGTCGAACCCCAACGACCCTCACGCCATCGAGCTGTCTGAGACAAAGCTTCGCGAGCTATCCACGCTGTTGCACGATTCCGACCCCGCGGGCGCATCGCCCGGCCGCCGCGCGGCGCTGCGGGTGCCGGTAGAGGGGTTCGTCACAATCAAACCGCTCGGCCACGGGGCGCCGAGCATCCGCGTCGGCGTCTACGACCTCTCGCGCACGGGCATCGCGCTGGTCACCCCCGAGCCGATCCCGCCCGGCGGAAAGTTCAAGGTCCTCTTCCCCCGCGACTCCGGCCCCGCGATCGAAATCCTCTGCACCGCAAGACACTCGCGCCCGCAAGGCGACGCCTACATCACCGGCGCCGAATTCGGCGTAAGCTGGCTCTCCGCCCTCGGAGCCAAACTCGCCCCGCGAAGCCGTTGAGTCGCGCCGAGTGGCCCCATGCTCCTAAACCCGAATGACAAACCCGATGACGAAACCCGATGAGGAAACCCGAATGACGAAACCCGAATGTCGAATCAAATCCGAATGACGAATGATCAATGACGAATGACCTCGACCGCTTCCCATCGTCATTCGAGCTTCGTCATTCCGCCCTCAGTCCTCAGTCCTGTGCAACTTTCCCCTCACTCCGCCACCCTCGCGGTTCCGCATTCCGGGCATCGCTCCGGCGTGGCGCGGAGGTCGTAGCCGCAATTTATGCATCGGCCGCCGAGCGCCCGATGCCGGCGGCGCACGCTTCGCATCATCGGCATACCGATCACCGCCGCGCCTACGCCAAACTCAACAACCCACACCATCCAAGCCGGCACGAGCACGCTGTAAAGTTGGAACGCCGGTTCACGAGGATTCCACCGCCCGTACCGGATCGGGCCAACCTGCCCGCCGCGATACATCGTCGGGTGGAACAGGAATGATTGCTCCAGCGACGGCGCCGCGCCGGTATACGCGCCCGCGCGCAGCGCGCGGCGCTTGCGCCCCGGCTCCTCTGTCACACGATCCTCACGCACGTTGAACTGCACCCAGCCCGGCTGGTACATCGCGAACGCCGCGAAGCGCCCCACGCTCACATACGCGCACGGCGTCGCGCGCTCATTGACCGCCCACGCCCACACCAGCACCCCACTAAGCAACATCCACACCGCGCACAGCATCACATAAGCCACCGCGCGTGCCGCTTTGCGCGGCCTCGCAAGCATCGCATATTTTCCGATGAGGGATTTCATTGATGCGCGCACGATTATTGGTCGAAAATGAAAACGAAGAATACAGATCTCATATCGGTCGTGACCAGGCGCCGCTCCGCATTCCGTGCAGCGCTCCGGTGTCGGGCGCCTTGCCGTAGAAAATGACGGGATGACTTTACAAACGAAATCGAGCTTTTTTGGCCGACGCGAGTTTTTCGTTGAAGGAAGTTGCGAGGGGCGGCCGATGAAAAGGTAGAACTTACCAATCGAAGATATTAGTTCCGCGGGCATCCCCGGAAGGTTCCCCCCGACCTTCTATCGCCCGCGGATTTTTTATGCGCACAATTTGTCGGCGCAGGCCGTTCACGCCGCGATCTGAGGACGGCGTCAGCGACGCCGTTTACAGGGCAGCGGAGTGCGTGTTGAGCCTCGCGCCTCGTTCCCTTACCATCTCGGCCGCATGTTTGCGATCGTTTCGGATATTCATGGCAACCTCGAGGCCTTTACCGTCGTGCTGGACGAGATTCAGCGGCGGGGGATCGAGCACATTGTCTGCCTTGGGGATGTCGTGGGTTATGGCCCGAACCCGATGGAATGCCTCGACCTGGTGATGCAGCGATGCCGCGCGTCGTTAATGGGGAATCACGACTTTGCGGTGTTTTATGAGCCGTACAACTTCAACAGCGGGGCGGAGTCGGCCTGTTTCTGGACGCGCGGGCAGTTTGAGACGGACCCGGACCCGGTGCGCCGGGCGGAGCGCTGGAAATTTTTAGGCAACTTGCCAGTGCGCGTACGGACGAACGAGTTCGTCGCGGTGCATGCGAGTCCGCGGCGGCCGGTGAATGAATACATTTTCCCTGACGACATTTACACGAACCCGGGGAAGTTCGTGAGCATCTTTGAGCGGTTTGACCGGCTTTGTTTTGTCGGTCACACGCACGTACCGGGGGTGTTTCTAGAAGGCCCTGACTTTTATAGCCCCGACGAGCTTGATTATCGGTTCGATTTGACCGACGAAAAGGCGATCATCAACGTCGGGAGCGTCGGTCAGCCGCGCGATCGGGATCCCCGGAGCAGTTTTGTGATCGTGCATGAGAACGCGATCGAGTTCGTCCGCCTGCCGTATGATGTGGACTCGACCGTGCGCAAGGTCGAGCAGATCCCCGAGCTGGATAACTTCCTCGGGACCCGGCTTCTCGACGGTAGATGATCGTGGAGTGTCGATTGTTGATTGTAGAAGGTCGATAGTCGATCCACGCAACAATCCACGATCCACATTCAACAATCGACAATCAAGAATCGAAAGAACGAATGGATACGAAACGTCTGATCATTCCCATGCTCATCGCGATGGCGCTGGTGTTCCTGTGGACACCGGCGATGCATCAGATCTACAACTGGGCGGGATGGGAATGGCCCGCGGATCGAATTGCCTCGACGCAGCCGACCACTGAAGAAACCACCGAGCCGTCAACCGTCGCAAGCACCACTCCGACGACTGGCGCTTCGACGCAGCAATCGTATATCACCGCGACCACTGCCCCGGCGGGTTATCACGTGATGGTCGCGACGACCCAGCCGACAACCGTGGCTGCCGGCGTCGTGCTCGGATCAACCGATAAGCAGTCGGATTACAGGATGGCCATGGCGCTGGCGCCCAACGGGGCGTCGGTATCGTCGGTCACGCTCAACCAGTTCAAGCGCGCGACCGACAGCCCCGATGCGTACGTGTTTCAGACGCCGTACTCATCCGACAATGGGCTGGCGCTTCCCCTGGCGACGCACACGGTGACGATTGGCAAGAGCCAGATTGACCTGTCAAACGTGCCATGGAAGCTGGTCTCGAGCAACCTGCATAGCGCGACGTTTTCCATCGAGATCGCCGATCCATCCGGCAAGCCGGCGCTGCGCGTGGTCAAGACGTTCGACGTGCCGACGAAGAACACGCCAAACCTGGGATATGAAGTCACGGTCAACCAGACGCTTCAGAACCTGAGCGGGCAGCCGATGAGTGTAGCGCTGGGGTTCACCGGTCCGACCGCGCCGCCGCGCGAGATCACCCGCGGGCCGGATCATCAGGTCATCAGCGGATACCAGGACGAAGACATCGTCACCATCGAGCATCAGATCGTAGACACGATGCGCGAGAAGAAATCGACGGTCGATATCACGCAGAGCACGAAGCACCTGCCGATGCTCTGGTCCGGCATCGGCGGGGCCTACTTCCTCGGCATCGTCCGGCCCGATGCCCCCGCGGGATCGATCCTCGCGCACGTCGAAACGAAAACGATCAATCCAAACGATCCGCCGGAGCAGCTTCAGCCGGTCATCGAATTCCAAACGGTGACCATGAACCTCGCGCCGGGAAAGAGCGAAACGGTTCCGCTGAAAGTCTTCCTCGGCCCGAAGATGCGCCAGCTGCTCAACAGCGACTATTACTCGAAGTTTCCGCTGATGTACGACCAGACGCTGGTGCTCGCCAGCGGGATGTGCGCGTTCTGCACGTTCCAGTGGCTCATCAACGTGCTCGTGTGGCTGCTGGTTGCGTTTCACATGGTGCTGCGCGACTGGGGGTTGGCGATCATCGGGCTGGTGGTCCTCGTGCGCCTGATCCTCCATCCCATCACGAAACGCTCGCAGGTTTCGATGATGAACATGAGCAAGATGGGCCCGGAGATGGAGCGGCTGAAGAAAAAATACGCCGACGACAAGGACGAGCTCAATCGGCAGATGATGAAGTTCTACAAGGAGCAGGGCGCGGGGCCGATTCTGGGTTGCCTGCCGCTGTTCCTGCAGATGCCGATCTGGATTGCGCTCTGGTCGGCGCTGCAGAGCACCTTCGAGCTGCGGCAGGCGCCGTTCCTCTGGGGATTCACCTGGATCGACGATCTCTCCCGGCCGGATGCGCTGATTTCATTCCATCCGATCCCGCTTCCGTTCGGTTTCCACATCGAAGCGCTTAACGTGTTGCCGATCCTGATGGCGATCGTCACCTGGATGAATCAGAAGTACACCCCGCAAGCGATCGCCGCCACGCCCGAGCAGGAACAGCAGCAGAAGATGATGAAGTGGATGACGCTGATCTTCCCGCTGATGTTTTACAACATGCCGAGCGGACTGAATCTCTACTACGTCACGAGCATGGCGCTGGGGATTTTCGAATCCAAGCGCATCCGCGATCACATCAAGCAGCGCGAGGAGGCGGAGAAGGAGGGGAAGGTGATCGTCGATGCGGGAAAGAAAATGAAGAAGAAAAAAAAGGGCGATGACGACAACCTGTCCCGCACGCAGGAAAAGCCGCAGGGATGGCTCGGTCGGAAGATGGCAGAGTTCCAGGCCAGAATGGAAGAAATCCAGCGCCAGGCGGAAAAACCCCGGAAAGGGAAGTAAGAAACCCGAATTCCGAAACCCGAATGGCGAATCAATGCTCGAATGATCAAATGCCCGAATGTGTGCGGGCGGCTGTCATGCTGAGCGTTGGGTACTCGCGCAGCGGGTAATGCAAGAATCTGGCTCTTCTCGATCCCGAAAGACGCCAGATCCTTCGCGACTACGCTCAGGATGACAGTTCCCCGTCCTCATTTGGTCATTCGAGCATTCGAGCATTGATTCGCCATTCGGGTTTCGGAATTCGCGTTTAGCGATCCGGGTTTCACCCTTCGGCTTTCCGATGATCACCGGAGACACCATCGTCGCGATCAGCAGTGCGGTCGGGCCGGCGGCTCGGATGATCGTGCGACTGAGCGGGCCCGATGCCACCACGATCGCGCGGCACCTCCTCACCGAGCCGTTCGATTTCCCACCCGCCTCCGCGGCGCGCTTGCGATTTCGCGTCTCTGATCTGCCTGCCTTCCCGGGCATCGTTTACTCCTTCCGCGCGCCGCACTCGGTAACAGGTGAGGACGTCGTCGAGCTTCACATTCCCGGAAATCCGCTCCTCGCTCGGATGCTTCTCGACAACTTGATCCACCATGGCGCGCGACAAGCCGATCCCGGTGAGTTCACCGCCCGCGCGTATTTCAACGGACGGATCGATCTCGCGCAGGCCGAAGGCGTCGCCGCCACCATCGCGGCGCAGAGCGACGCCCAGCTCCAGGCGGCGCGACAGCTGCTTGCCGGCGAATTGGCCACGCGCCTTCGCCCGCTCATGGATTCCGTCGCGGAGATGCTCGCGCTGGTGGAAGTCGGCATCGACTTCACGGAAGAAGACGTGTCGTTCATCTCGTACGACGAAATCGAACGACGAATTGGCGCCGCCGACGGATCCCTCGATCGCCTCGTTCGCGAAAGCGCGCGGTTCGAGCAGATCACCCACGAACCACAGATCGTGCTGGTCGGTCGTCCGAACGCCGGCAAGAGCACGCTGCTCAACGCGCTGGCCGGTGAGCAGCGCGCCGTGGTTTCCGCGCTTGCCGGCACCACGCGCGACGCGATATCAGCCCAGGTGAAACTCCCCCACGGCATCATCCGCGTCATCGACGTCGCGGGAGTTGAGCAAATGCAACCGCGGGAGCGCGGAGATGCGGAGCCAGACGCGGAGGGATCAGCAGATGATTCAACCAGTTCTTCCTCCTCTCCTCCTGCCTCCGCGCGTTCCGCGTCTCCGCGGTTGCATTCGGGTTTGCAGGAGGTGGAGCGCCAAATGCAACAGCGCGCTCTCCAAATGCTCGAAACCGCGGATCGCGTCGTCCTCGTGATCGATCCGCTCGACCCGGATCCGCCCCTTCAGCTCTCGCGCGAGCCGGACCTGGTCGTCTACACCAAGTCCGATTTGTCCGCTCCGCCTGCGGGCGTCCGTACCTTGGTGAGCGTCAGCGCGCTGACCGGCGAGCGCATGACCGAATTATGCCAGCAGCTCGATCGGCTTGCGTTTGGACGTGAGGGCGGACAGGCGCTGACGCTCAATCAAAGACATCTGACGTGCCTCGCCCGCGCCCGCGAAGCGCTTTCGCGAGCGCGGGCCTGCGCGCGCCAGCAGCTGGGCGCCGAATTCCTCGCACTCGAATTGCGCGAAGCCCTCGACGCGCTCGGCAACATCCTCGGCCAGCTCACCCCCGACGACGTCCTCGGCAAAGTCTTCGCCGCGTTCTGTATCGGAAAATGATCGCTTGCGATCCGGCGGGCGAATCACGATATTGAATCTGAGTCATTTCAGGGAGCCGATCATGCGCCGAATTGGGATTGTTCTTCTGGCCGTTGTCGCATTGGTCTTCAGTGCACACGCGCAGCCGCTCGCGGATCACACGCCCAATGACGCGGTCGTCTACCTCGGATGGCGCGGGGGAAGCAACCTCGGCCCCGGTTACGAGGCGTCGCATCTCAAGGCCATTCTTGATGGCTCGAACATCCCCGAGCTGTTCACGCAGTTTCTTCCGCAGCTCGTGCAGAAGGTTCAGCAGAAAGACCTGGGCGCCGGGACGAAAGCGCGCATCGTGATGGATCTCGGCAGCGTGCTGTTCCGTCATCCGTCGGCGTATTTCTTCGCGGGGCTGGATCCGAAATCCCCTCAGCCGATGCCGCGCGCGGGACTGGTCTGCCAGGCGGGCGCCGATGCCGATTCACTCAAGCAGCAGTTCGATCAGCTGATCGCCGCAATGGGGCAGACGCCTGTGCCGGTGAGGACGTTTCGGGATGGTGAGATCGTCGCGGTGCTGGTGGGGTATGCCGATCCTGCCAAGGCATTGCCGGACGACACCGCGAATTCACTCGGGGAGCTGGCGGCGTTCAAGAAGGTCACGATGAACCTTCACGCCGACCCGGTGATCTGCGCGTACGTCGATGGTGAGAAGGTGCTGGGGCTGATCGACCGGGCGGTCGCGTTGCAGGACGATCCGCGCGCGAAAGAGGCGTGGCCGAAGGCGAAGGATGCATCCGGACTCACCGGCCTCAAGCACATTGCCTACACCGCCGGTTTTGACGGCAAGGAATGGACGAGCCAGATGTTTGTCGAAGCGCCGGCGCCGCGGCGCGGGCTCTTGGCGATGTGCGACAGCAAGCCGATCTCCGATGATCTGATGAAATCGATCCCCGAGTCCGCGACCTTCGCGGCGGCGGGAAGTTTGGATCTGGCGAAGCTCGTCGAGCAGATCCGGCAGATTGCGGGCGCCGTCGATCCTGAAGCGCAGCAGAAGATCGACCAGGGCCTCGGCGGGCTCTCGATGATGATCGGGAAGAACGTTCAGCGCGACATCCTCGAGCCGCTGGGTGATCAGTGGGCGTTTTACATGTCGCCGACGGTGGGTGGGAGCAGCCTCGCGGGGCTGGTCGTGATCAATCAGCTCGATGATGCGAACAAGGCGCAGCAGGGGCTCAATGCGCTCTGGACGTTCGGCAACAACATGGCCGCGGCGCAGATGAAGAACCAGGAGATGAAGATCCAGGGGTATCGCACGAAGATCGGCGACATGACCGTGAATTACGTCGGGATGCCGTTCGTCTCGCCGTGCTGGGGAATCAAGGACGGGAAGCTGTACGCGGGGCTGTTTCCGCAGGTGATCGGCGCCGCGTCGAGGCAGGGCGGGGAGCGATCGATTCTCGACAACGCGGACTATCAGAAGATGGTTCAACGGCTGAATGTGCAGAAGCCGACGAGCATCGCATTCCTGAACCTGCCGGCGACGGCGCCTCAGGCGTATCAAACGGCACTGGTGCTGGCGCGCATGGGGCTGGGGATGGCGGACATGTGGGGCGTGAAGTCGCCGGAGCCGGTCCTTCCGGCGCTGGATCTGCTGCTTCAGCATCTGACGCCCGCGGCCGAGGTGTCGTGGGTCGATGATGCGGGATGGCATCGCAAGACCATCTCCCCGTTTCCGGGCGCCGAGTTCATGGCGACGGAACAGAACGCGGCGATCGGTTCGACGGCGCTGATGACGAGCATTCTGCTGCCATCACTGAATCGCGCGCGGGAGACGGCCAATCGCATCAAATGCGCCACGAACATGCACCAGATCGGACAGGCGATTCAGCTCTATGCGAATGAGAATAAGGGAAATTATCCGCCCGACCTGGGTACGTTGGTCACGACGGAAGACATCAACGCCGACGCGTTCGTCTGTCCGTCAGGCAATGTCTCGCTTCCAGCCAATCTCGCGCAGATGAAACCGCCGCAAATGGCGCAGTGGGTGAGTGAGCATTCAACATACGTGTACGTCGGCAAAGGTTTGACCACGAGCGCGCCGGCCGATCGCGTGGTGCTCTACGAAAAGCTGGAAGACCACGACAACGCTGGTGGAAATTTTCTTTACAGCGACGGGCACGTCGAGTTTCTCTCACGAGCCGGTTACCAGCAGGAAATGATGAAGCTCCAGCAAGGGGGCAACGCACAATCCCCTGCGGGTGGGAAGTTGTAGTGTGATGCAACCCACGCCGGCTCTGAACGAAGTGGAGAGGCGGATGCTTGTGGAGGATCAAAGCATCCGCCTCTTCGCTTCGCTCAGAACCGGCGTCTGTGCGCCTACAATCGCCTCCGATGCTCGAGAAGATACCCGCGTTGTACTGGATCATCCTCGCCGCCGCGGTTTTGCTGAGCGGCCCGATCACCGCATTTTCGTTTCTGCTCGGGGGGATTGAGGTCGGCGTCGGGGCGGTGCTGGTGATCTTCTTCTTTTTCCTCGCCCTTTACATCATCATCGTCCGCAGATTCGGATGAAAGGAATGCACATGAAGAAAGTTATTGCCGCGTGTGTCATTGCGATTGCGCTGTGCGCGTTTGTCGTTCAAACGCGAAAGGCCGACCAGCCCGCCGCGGTCGTCGGACACTACGAGTTGCAGCCGGCGCGTTACCTCAAGCATGTCACGCTTGATGACGGGAAAGTCGTCAACATCGACGTGGAAACGATGATGAAGATTGACACCGTCACCGGCGAAACCTGGACCTTCGAAGCCGCGAGCAACGCCCAGGACAAAACCGAAACCCGCCACTGGGTCCCCGGCGAATTCAAGATCCAGGACGGAAAGATGGCGCCGGAAGAAGTCCGGTGAAATCGTCCAACAATTGGCAAGCGAAACCCGATCAGCAGCCGTAGGGTGTGCTTCAGCACACCATTGAACCTGCGGTGTGCTGAAGCACGCCCTACAATCCACGCATGTTCGGATCTCACCTTTCCATCGCGGGGGGAATGCACCATGCGCTGCTGTCGGCGGAGACGTTTGGCATGGAGACGGTGCAGGTGTTCACCAAGAATCAGCAGCAGTGGAATTGTAAGCCGTTGGAAGAAGATGCAATCAGTCAGTGGTCGGAACATCGAAAGCGGCTCAAGTTCAAGAAGACGGTGAGTCACGACAGTTATTTGATCAACCTCGCCGCGACGAATCCGGAGTTCTGGCGGAAGAGCGTGGAGCTGTTTATCGAGGAGCTTCGGCGGTGCGAGCTGCTGGGGATTCCGTATCTCGTCACGCATCCGGGGGCGCACATGGGCGAAGGCGAGGAGAAGGGATTGCAGAAAGTCGCGGCGGCGCTGGATGTGATTCATGGCCAGCTGCCGGGGGCGAAAGTGATTACGTGCCTGGAAATCACCGCCGGCCAGGGCAGTTGCCTCGGGTGCAAGCTGGAACATCTCGCGGAGATCATCGAGCGCGTGAAGGAGCCGAAGCGATTGGCCGTGTGTCTTGATACCGCTCACTTATTCGCCGCCGGCTACGACTTCCGCGGACGGAAGTACGCCAAGTTCCGCAAGGAGCTGGAGAAGACGATCGGGCTGAAGCGCGTGAAGGTGTGGCACCTGAATGATTCGAAGAAGGCCCTGGGAAGCCGCGTCGATCGTCACGATCACATCGGACGAGGACTCATCGGGCTGGACGGATTCAAGCCAATCGTGAACGATTCGACTTGGGATGAGGTGCCGAAAATTCTCGAGACCCCGAAAGAGAAGGACGAGAACGGCCGCGATTGGGACCAGGTCAATCTCGAGACGCTCAGATCACTCATCCGGTAAGGGCGACCCTTGCGTCGTCCATCTCACAACGGGTGAGGCAAGGCGCGCCCCGACAAGTCGCGCCGCCGAGGTGCACGGGTTAAAAACCCGTGCTACTATTGAGCCCATGTTCGACACGTTAACCGACAAACTTTCCGGCGTGTTCCGTTCGCTCTCGGGGCGGGGACGCATCAGTGAAGAAAACATCCGCGAGGCCATGCGCGAGGTGCGGACGGCGCTGCTCGAGGCGGACGTCAACCTCAAGGTCGTCAACGATTTCACCGAGCACGTGATCAACAAGGCGCTGGGGCAGGAGGTGATCAAGAGCCTGCAGCCGGGGCAGTTGATGGTGAAGATCGTGTACGACGAGCTCGTCAATTTGATGGGCCCGGTCGATACGCGGATCTATTTTGTTCAGCCGGGGCCGACGGTCATCATGATGTGCGGGTTACAGGGCTCGGGCAAAACGACGACCTGCGGCAAGCTCGCGATGATGCTCAAGGGAAAGGGGCATCACCCGATGCTGGCGGCGGTGGACTTGCAGCGTCCCGCGGCGGTGGCGCAGCTGCGCACGCTGGGCGAGCAGGTCGATGTGCCGGTCTATGCGGATGATTCGAAGGTGGCCGAGCATGGTCACGTCGCGCGCGGCGCCGCGATCGCAGTAAGCCGCGCCGCCGTCGCGGAAGCGAAAAAAACCGGCCGCGATGTGGTCATTCTCGACACCGCCGGGCGCCTGGCGATCGATGAAGAGCTGATGGCCGAGCTTCGTGAGGTGAACCAGCAGGTCACGCCGCACCAGATCTATCTCGTGCTCGACGCGATGACCGGGCAGGACGCGGTCGAATCGGCGCGCCGGTTTAACGAGCAGCTCGAGCTCGACGGCCTGATCCTCACGAAGTTCGATTCCGATACCCGCGGCGGCGCGCTGCTTAGCGCGAAAATGGTCACCGGGAAGCCGGTGAAGTTTTTGGGCGTCGGGGAAAAGCTCGATCGCCTCGAAGAATTCCGCCCCGAAGGGATGGCCCAGCGCATCCTTGGCATGGGCGACATTGTCGGACTCGTCAGCGAGGCGATGGAAAAATTCGACCAGGAAGAACAGGCCGCGCTCCAGGCGAAGATGGAGAAGGGCACGTTCACGCTGGACGATTTCATGTCGCAGATGACGCAGATCAAGAAGCTCGGCCCGATGAGCAAAGTGATCGGCATGATTCCGGGGATGGACCAGCTGACGAAACAGTTCGGCCAGGGCGAAGGCGAAATCGAAGGACAGATGGGCCGGATGAAGGCAATCTACGATTCGATGAATCGCAAGGAGCGCGCCAATCCGGATCTGCTCGACGGCCCGCGGAGACGGCGCATCGCGCGCGGGGCGGGTGTCGAAGTGCAGGAAGTCGGGCAGTTCATGAAGCAGTTCGAGATGAGCCGCAGCATGATGCGCGCCGTCGGCGGAATGGGCATGATGGGCAAGCTCAAGCTGATGAAGAGCCTGATGGGCGGAGGACTCGCCGGCCTCGGCGCGCCCGGTGGTCCCATGATCAAAACGAAAAAGAGCGGCTGGCAAGCGCCAAAGGACCGCAACAAGAAAAAGAAGCGGCGGTAAGCGCGCGCACGACGATATAATTCAGTTATGACGACGATGACAATCGAACTCGACGACGAGACGCTCGATCGAATCAAGCAACTGGCTGCGTTCCGGAAGTTGAGCGTGCCAGACATGGTTCGACGACTATTAGATGTGCGGCTCGCTCCGCCGCCTCAAGACTTGGGTCCACATACCTTGGCGGCGACTGGGGTCGCACCGCCAATGACGGATGAAGAGGTTGAGCGCGTGTTGGATGAAAGGCGAATGCGAAAGTATGGGGGGCAATGAAGGTACTTGTCGATACGAACATCCTGTTAGACGTTTTGCAGCACCGGCAACCACATTACGCATATTCCGCTCAGGTCTGGAGCCTTGCAGAGCGTAAGCAGGTTGAGGCGTTCGTTTCTGCGATCAGCTTCAATAATTCTGTTTATGTCCTTGAGAAGCAGATTGGCCTATCCAAAGCGCTCGACGCCGTGCGCCGAATTCGAAGAGACTTTCAGACAGTTCCACTCAATGACCCCGTAATTGGCGATGCGTTTCGACTTACCAGAACAGACTTCGAGGACGCAATTCAAGCTGCAAGCGCGAAGTTGGTTGGTGCAGACTGCGTGGTGACGCGAAACCCGCCGGATTTCGCATCCTTCGGGCTACGGGTCCTTCGACCTGAAGAACTCATCATCTTCATAGCACCGTGAATCACGCCCGCAGGCCGCGGAGGATGGATTCGATCGTGTCTTCCGTGACGCTGCGGTCGATCGGGCCGAGGTTGAGGTGGATCATCGCGTAGCCGATGCCGGCCCAGATGAAGTGCCATGCGGCGGCCTTGGGGTTCTGGTTTTTGCGGAAGGCGCCCGCCTTGATCCCGTCGGTCACCAGCTTGCCGAAGAAATCTTCGATCTGCTGATAATGCTCGCGCACGACGGCGATCACTTTCTTGTCGCGGCTGGTCGCAAGGGCGCCGTGCAGGACGTGATACGCATCGCTCAATCGCTTGATGTGATCGGGGATGCCTTCGCAGATTCGTCGGATGCGCTCGGCGGGATCGGTCACACCTTCGATCGACGCGCGCCACTGCTGCATCGTCTGCTCGCTCATCGCACGCACGATAGCGACGAACAGTTCCTGTTTGCTTTTGAAATGGCGATAGAGAATCGGCTCGGTGACGCCGGCGGCATCTGCAATCGCCGCGGTCGTCGTGGCTTCGTAGCCGCTCTTGGCGAAGAGCTTGGTGGCGACTTCAATCAGCTGTTCGCGCCGCTGCGGCGCTTTCAGTCGGATCATGAGGGAAGTGTGCACTAGCTAACGACGAAGGTCAATTCGGCCGAAGTGCGAAACCCGAAAGCCGAAACCCGAAACCCGAAAGCCGAAACCCGAATTCCGAAACCCGAATGCCGAATCAATGCCGAATGACCAAATGCCCGAGTGTACGCGTAGTTCCTAGTCCTCATTTGGTCATTCGAGCATTCGGGCATTGATTCGGAATTCGGGTTTCGGGTTTCCGGTTTCGGGTTTAACTCAATCTCTCGCCGACGCCGATTTCTCACCGTACAAGTTCGCATGATAGTCATACAGAACCGCCGCGATTTGCGGAGGCGGGGGCGCGAGCGGGGGAGATGGGGGAACCTGGAGATAAGCCAGCGCGCGATCGATGATGCGCGTTGCGCCGGGCGCGGCGACGGCTCCGCCGTAGTAGCTCATGTTGTGCGCACGGGCATATTCCGCGTCGGGCTCATGGACGATCATCGCGACGACGAGCCGGGGATTGTCGTAAGGTGCGCCGCAGAGGAAGCTGCTGGTGTATTTGTTGGCGTAACCTGCGGCGCCCTGGCTGACGTGCGCGGTGCCGGTCTTGCCGAAGATCGTGTAGATCTTGCTGGCCGCGCCGCGCGCGGTGCCACGGATCGGAACGTCCGCGAGGATGCGACGCACTTCAAGCGATGTCGGCTTGTCGACGGCCTCGGGCATGAGCTCCAGCGCCGATGGCTTGGATCGCGAGATGATGGAGCCGTCGGCGTCGAGCACGCCTTTGATCAAATGCGGGGAGACGAGACGTCCGCCATTCGCATAGGCACAAAACCCGCGCGCCAGCTGTAGCGGGGTGACCATGATCGAGTAGCCCTGCACCGCCGAGCAGAGATCGGATGAACCCCACTTGGCGACAGGCTTGACGAGGCCCGGATCTTCTCCGGGCAGTTCGATGCCCGTTTCCTGGCCGAACTCGAATTGCTTGAGCGCGCGATAGACGCGATCCTTGCCCATGCGCTCGCCGAGCATCGTCATGCCGATGTTGCTCGATTTCACCAGCACATCCCAGAACGCGAGCTGGTCGTAGCCGTGAACGTCGGTGACGAGCTTCGACCTGAGTGGCGATTTGTAGTGCGGGCCGTGAACCGGGAATACTTCACCCGGGCGGGTGATTTTCCACTCCAGAGCCGGTCCTGCCACGAACGGTTTGATCGTCGAGCCGGGTTCATACGGATCGGTCAGCGCGCGGTCGCGGCGAATGTCCGGTTTGGAATCTTCCAGGTTCTGCGGATCGAAGTTCGGCCAGTTCGCCAGCGCCAGCACGTTGCCGGTCTTGGGGTCCATCACCACGACCTCTCCGCGGTTGGCGTGATAATCGCTGCAGACGCGCGCCAACTCCTGCTCGGAGATCATCTGGATGTTTGAATCGATCGTGAGGATCAGGTGCTGCCCGTTTTGCGGCGGGAGGTAATCGTCCGCGGCCACTGCAATCGGACGCCGGCGCGCATCTTTCAGCACGCGCTTGTATCCGGGTTTGCCCGCGAGCAGCTTCTCGAACTTCAGCTCCACGCCTTCCAGCCCGATCCCATCTTTCTGCACGCCGCCGAGAATGTGCGCCGCAATCGACCCCATCGGGTAATAGCGTTCGTCCGTCGGCATCGTGCCCAGCCCCGGCATGTCGAGCTTGTCGATCTCGGCGACGGTGCGATCGTCCAGATGCTCCGCGATCTTCACGAATCGGCTCGATGATTTGTCACCGATCAGCTGGCTCAGCTCGATCGGATCTTTGTCGATCAGCTTGGCGAGCTTATCGATGTCCTGGTCCATCATCACCAGGCTCTTGCCGTCTTCCTGGTAGCAGTCCTGCATGAACTTGGGATCGACGTACAGCGACTCGGTTTGCACGGTGCCGGCCATCAACATGCCGTTGCAATCGAAGATGCTCCCCCGGCGGGCGCGAAGCACTTCCGACTGATGCTGCTGCCGGTCCGCGCGCTCGATGGTTTGCTGTCGGCCGTAGGTTTGCAGATAAGCGACGCGTCCCACGAGCGCGACGAATCCCGCTCCGATGAAGAACAAAAGCAAACCGGCCCGGCGAGTCGAGAAATTGACCATGGCGAAGATCTCTAAGTCCGATAACTACATCGGCACAGTCACCCATTCGCCGGTAGGAGAAATCGCGCCGGGAGAGAAGTGAGCAGGCGCCGACGCGCCGCGCGCTAAATTTATGGAATATTTCTCACGCGTTAACACTTCAAAAGGTTGGCGCATCCGCTGATTGCGCCAAGGGGACGCTCCTCTGGGAGTGAGACTGATGACGGTTCTTCTCGTCGTCTCTTCACGTCGGTTCGATTTCCAGACGCAAACGATTGCTCGATCCGCTCTCGTCTTTAGACCTGCGCTTGGCCAGCTTCGAAAGGAGGCTCGCGGAGCTGATTTCTGAACATTTTCTCGGCGTCAGACGCTGATGTACTGCGTTCGTGCACATCTGGTTTCCGGAGTTAGTGCTCCGGTGATGTGAAGGGATTGCAGGGGGAGATTCTTGCGAGGGTATATCATGCGCGCTCGCCGTGCGTTTACGCTTGTGGAACTCCTGGTCGTTATAGGCATCATCGCGTTACTGGTTGCGATTCTGCTTCCGGCGCTCACTGCGGCGCGAAGGCAGGCTAACACGATTAAGTGCGCCGCTCATCTCCGCGACCTGGGAAATGCTTTCGAAATGTACGCCGTGGACAACAAGGGCTATATCCCCGTTGTTCAGTGCGACAACTACAGCGTCGGATCGATCACCACGCCTGGAACGGGAAACAACGCTGCCTTCTGGTGGGATTTCCTGCAGCGTTACATCGCGAAGAATTTCAAGCTGGGCGTCTCCTCAACCACGGTTGCGGACGCCGCCGGTCAGCGCCGGTCGATCATCTGGGGATGCCCCGCATGGGAAGGGTGGTACACCGGCGCACTTGGACAATTCAACCGCAACATGCCGGGGTACGGCATGAATTTCGAACCGCGCATGCGCCCGGATTATCCCTCGGCAGGCCAGCGCAGCACCAGCGGCAGCACCACCCTCACCGGCCCCTCCGAAAAGGCATTCAAGACGGCCAGCATCAAAGGCAACTTTTTCAACAAGACGCAGTGGGTCCTTCCGTCGGACAAGTGCCTGCTCGCCGACGCGAAATTCTTCGAGATCGAAGTGTTAGTTCCTCCCGTCGGCTCGAACGATGTTCCGCCGGAGGAATCAAATCTCAACGTGACCTACAGCTCGCCCTCAGTGGCCGGCCAGACGCTGTTTCAGTTCTACCGACACGGCGTAATCGGCGGATTCGTGCCGGGCACGACCCAGATCGATCCGAAGAAGAGCCGCGCCGGATTTAACGTGCTTTACATCGATGGACACGTGAGGACCCTGACCGATCCACGCGACGGATACCGGGCGATTCGGATGCGATTCCCCGGATGACGTCGCTGTCAATTCTCGTATCGCAGCTCACCGCTTGAGGTCATCCACCTCAAGCGGTTTTTTTGCGCGCAAGAAGAGCGCGGAGATTTAAACGCAATGACAGCACCGCGCCAGGCCGGCGAGTCGAGAAATTGACCTCGGAAATGTCTCTAAGTCCGGCAGTCGCGTCACGCGTGGTTGAATAAATCGAGATGCAAGCGAAATCACTCATTCGTCGGGTGCATCGCTTGGCGCGCGATGAGCCGGCGTTGCGCGATTTTGAGGGTTTGTTGCACATCCGGATCATCGGGCGCCAGCGCTGCGGCGCGCCGGGCCGCGGCGAGGCCTTCATCGACGCGGTTGGCGTCGAGATATGCCCACGCGAGGTTGTTGTAGATCGCGTAATTAGTGGTGATTTTGCGGGCGGAATCTTCCCATAACGCCAGCGTGTCGTGATATGCCGCCGCGCGCATCCAGGTGAGCGGAAGGAGCGCCAGCACGAGCCCGATCATCACGGGCCACTGCGCCCTACGCGGCAGGCGGCTCACGATCCAACCGATCGCGACCGCAAAGACCATCAGCGCCGGATACGTCCAATGATCCGCGACGTACGAGAGCCGGAAGAAACTCAAATTTGCGAACCCAAGCACGGGCGCGAGCAACAGAAGCCAGATTGTGACGAGCGCCAGGAGCCCGCGCCATCCGCGTTGAGCCGCGGAGCCTGCTCCGCGCGCGGCGATGAAGGCAATGAAAACAACCAGCGCAACCACCGGCACCCAGTGTGTCAGGTTTCGAGGATTTACCACCCATCGCGCATAAATGGGACTCAACCCGATCGGCACCACCATCTTCCATAGATAAAACGACGCGATCCATCCGGAGCGGGCGATTCGCGTGAGTACCGGGCCCGCATTATTCCCGACCTGCGCCACGTGCCGCCACTGGAACCAGATCGTGATGATCGCGCTCGCGAGTGCAATGGCGAACATCGGCGTCAGGCGGACCCAATCACGTTTGGGCACGCGACCGAATCGCCACCAGATCATCACCAAAAGCACGAAGGGGAGCGGCATGAACGCGGCCTTCGCCAGAAGCGAAAGGACGAACAGGATTATCCCCAAGAGAAAGAGGAGATCGGCTGCCGGCTGGGATTGATTCGTTTCTCGGCGCAAGCTCTTCGTGTACGCAATGCCGGCGCCCAGCGCCAGGACGGCCGCGAGCGTGTTCTTCTGCTCGGAGATCCACGCGACGGACGCGGCATTGAGCGGATGCAGCGCCCACACCGTCGCGATGAACCATGCGTATCGGATTCCCCACATCGAGAGCAGCATCGCAAACAACGCCGCGGCGGTGATGTGCAGCAGCAGACTGACGATTCGGAAGACGACGGAGTATCCGCCACCGAGGTGCCATTCGAGCCAGAAGAGGGTGCTGGTGAGGGGATAATAATCGAGCGTTTGACCTTTCCAGATGCGCGCGAGGCCCGAAGCGCCGTCGCGCACGGCGTCGTTTTGCGTAATGAGAATTGTGTCGTCGAAATCGAGAAACGGCCCGGCAAGGCTGGGGAGATAAGCGACGGAGCAAAGCAGTGCGAGCAGAAGAATTGGGATTGTGGGCTGGCGCATGCGAAGAGCGGAGCGATTAATGCAAAAAAATCAGCCCCGCACAAGTGCGGGGCTGAATAGAGGAAATTCGAATGCGGGCTCGGTTCAGCCAGGGAATTTCAGGCGCAGCGCCCGATATGCTTCCGGAATCGAGGTAACCGTTACGGCATGCAAATCACAGTACAAAACGTTAAACGCAACTTTTCCACCGTATCGGCTTCCGCCGTAGGAGGGGAGGTGCGTCTTGTTGTTTCCGTCGAGCAGCGACATTGCACCGTTCTGCGTGCCGATTGGTGGATATTTACCGTGACGATACCAATCGTATGTCGTCTGTCCGGTATAGGGAATGCTGGTGGACCAGAGGAAACTCGGATCGAAGATCTTCTGGGGCGGAACGCGATCCGTATTGTTCAGGATGTACGAGTCTTGATCATCAATCTCCTGAAGCACGTAAAAGTTGGCGTCTGATACGAGAGCACGCTCGGCCGCATGCGTCCACTGCACCTGCTTGAAGAACTGACCATGCCCACCACTGAAAGTGCGCCATTGTGCCTTGTCTGTTTCTTTGATGGTTTTGCCCGGCGCGGGGTAATCCGGCGTGCACAGCGGAGCATAATTCATTCCATATCCGGTGTGGGTGACGTTGTAATTTCCGAGATAGCCTGGGCTGTAAGCGGCGGTAAACTCGGGACAGCCCCAAAAGATGCTCGAGCGACCGTAGTTTCGTTCCTCGACCGTAGGGGTCGCGGTGTTTAACTGATAGCGCGTCGCATATTTTTGAAGGAAATTGTACCAGTACCAGGTGACGGCAAGCGAGTCGCTGTCACGCTTGTAGGTGTCATAGCTGGCAACGGGCCACCAACCTTTGTTGTCAACGGAGTACATCGCATAGCAGTTTCCGATCTCGCGGAGAGCGGCCAAACACTTCACGGTGTTCGCCTGTTTTCTTGCGGCCGCGAGTGCGGGTAAGAGAATCGCGACCAGGACTGCGATGATTCCAATGACGACGAGCAATTCCACCAACGTAAAACCGCGACGGATATGACGCATGGGTGACCTCGCAATAGAGTTCCCGTTGTTGGGAAACTGGTTGTATCGCGATTCTAAACCGCAGATGGGATTCGCTCACATGCCTAGATGTGCGCACGGCATTCTAACATTCCGCTACATCGCTGCAACGAAATCTTTGTTTTTCAACTGTAAATAAGCTTTGGCAGTCTAGAATTATTCCGAGGCGTGTGTGGAAGCCATTATTTCGAAATATTCGATTCCCCTGCTGGCGCTATCAATTCTAATAGCAACGGGCTCGATCGCCCGCGGAGAAGATGGCCCAGATCTCACCAAAGCGCAGACGATCATTATCGATCAGACGAACGCGCTGCGCCAGCAGAATGGGCTGGCACCGGTGAAAATCAACGAGAAGCTGACGAAAACGGTCAGAGATTTCGCAACATTCATGGCGTCCACCGGCAAGTACGGACACCAGGCCGATGGGCACGAGCCCTCGCAGCGGGCGACGAAGCATGGGTACCAATATGCGCTGATCGATGAAAACATCGCGTGGGATATGAACTCGGAAGGGTTCACGACGCAGCAGCTGGCGGACGGTTTCGAGAAGGGATGGGAACATTCCCCGGAGCATCGGAAAAACATGCTCGATCCGGATGTCACGGACATCGGCGTGGGCATCGCCAAAGCCAGCGATGGAAAATACTACGCCGTGCAGATGTTCGGGCGTCCGAAATCAGCGGCGACCACGTTCACCATCCAGAATCGCTCGCGGGAAACCATTCGTTATTCGGTGGATGATCAATCGTTCGAACTTCGGCCGGGATTCACGCGAGAGCATACAGTGGGGCGTCCGCCGGAAGTGAAAATCACTCTTCCCGATGAAACCAAGGCGGCGGTGGTGCGACCTCGAGATAATGCCGAGTACGTGATCCGACCCGCCCGCGGGGGGAAGCTGGAGATCAGCGGGCCCAAGGATCGTCCGACGACGCAGCCTTCGACGACCCAAGCGAGCAAAACTTCCAGCGAGTAAGATCGATGCGATGAACGCAATTCTCGCCTCCGGTCTTTGCCTCCTTCTCACGTTTGCAATCCACGCCGCGGAAACACCCACGACACGACCGGTTGGAAAATGGCTCGACGAATCCGGCGCGCAGGTGATGCTGCGTCCGTTCGCGCACGCGCCCTATCCGCACGCGAGCCGCGCCAATGGATTCAAAGGCTCGAAAGAAACCTTCGGCCCTGAGCATTACCAGGACAGCACGATCGCGATCGTGATTCCGAAACAATTTCGACAAAGCGACGCGGTCGATCTGGTCGTGCACTTTCACGGCCATCGCAACCACGTCGATCAGGTGCTTACGGAATATGACATGATCGACCAGCTGCAGAAGAGCGGGCGCAACGCGATCCTCCTCGTGCCACAGGGACCGTACGACGCCGCGGACTCGGGCTTCGGCAAGATGGAAGACGCCGGCGGATTCGAGGCGATGGTCCGCGAGGTGGTGGAATTTCTTTACACGCAGAAAAAGATCTCGAGCACCGACATCGGGCACATCGCGCTGACGGCGCACAGTGGGGGATACAACGCAGTCTCGATGATCTGCGCGCGAGGCGGATTAGCCGATCACATCACAGACGTGCTTCTCTTCGATGCGAGTTACGGCGGGCTCGAGAATTACGCGCATTGGATCGAGCAGGATCACAATCGCCGGCTGGTGAGCATCTTCACCGCCCATCTTGCGCCGGCGAATTTTGAGCTGCTTACGCTGCTGAAAAAGGCGGGGACCGATTATGACCTGACAATGGAGAAGGATCTCACGGACGATTTCCTGAAGCAACGAACGGCGCTATTCGTTCATACGGAAGACCTGGCACACGACGAAGTAATGATGAAGCGCAACTATTACGCCAGGTTCCTCGCGACCAGCGCGCTGCACTGATTGATTCCGGAGTGCTCGCGTCTTATTCCGCGTTGGGATCGTTCGCGGGGTCGATCCAGTTGCTCTTCATCACGGGCGAAGGCGCCTGGGGGACCATCTTCAAGTCCTGATCCCCGACGGTCTTCGCGATGGCGTTGGGGGCGGTGAACATCGCGATCTGAAGCTGCTGATTCCACAGCTTTGATTGCGTCTTCTCAATTTGCGAGTGCAGGCGATTGGTCTGGTAGTTCAATTCGAGCCGCTGCTGGCGAAGCTCGAGGAGCACCACGCTGATGGCGGTCGCGCAGAGGATGCAGAGGAGAAGCTTGAGCATGGTTGATTGTTGCGTGTTGCTTGTGGCGTGTTGCTTGTTGTCCAACTGCAACGTGCAACATGCCGTTGCAAATTGTTACTCGGCGGCGGCGAGGGGCTTGGACGGCAGGCGGAGTTTCATGCCGACCTGGATGACGTCGCTGTCCTTGAGCAGGTCCTTGTTGAGTTCCTTGATGGCGGTGACCGCGCCGGCGGTGCCGCACTGCATGACCGCGATCTTGGAGAGGTTGTCGCCGGGTTTCACGACGTAGAAGTTGTCGCCGGTATTGGTCGAGGTGGCGTTGCTGTTGCTCGCGCTGTTGTCGCTGGCGGGCGTGGTCTTGTCGGCGACGACCGGCGCCGGCTGGGCCGACTGCTGCTGGGGCTGCGCGTTCGGATCGACATTCGGGATCAGATACGTTTTGCCGGCGATGATCAGGTCCGGGTTCTGCTGAAGCGAGGGATTGGCGGCGATGATCGCGTCGCGATTCGGCTTGGTGTTGGCGCCGAGGAACTTGCGCGCCATTGATGAGACGCTGTCGTTTGCTTCGGCCTTGTACTGACGGCCGGCGGTGGTCGCGACGACGACGGACTTCCCGCTGGTCTTGTTGTTTGACGTCGCGGGCGTTTCCCCATGCAGCCCGACGAGCGGCTCGCCGATCTTGTCCGCGACCTCCGCAAGCGTGCCCTTGATGTCCGGCGTGCGCGTGATCGGCGGCTGGCTGGCAGTGCCGTTGTCGTCTTGCGCGACTTGCGTCGGCTGTTGATCCTGTTGCGGCTGTTGAGTCTGTGCCGGAGGCTGAATCGCGACGCGGGCCTGCGACTGCTGCGGCTCGGATGGCGTCGGCCCGACGCGGATAATCTGCACCGGCTGGGGGCGGCTGGCCTCCTGCTGGGTCATGACCGGCTGCTGCGGCTGCACCTGCTGAGGGGGCGTGACGGTGGTGATCGGGGGCGCGGTTGCGCCGGGCGAGACGGTCGTCTGGCGAACGTTGTTTCCGACCTGCGCCAGTTGCGCCTGCGGGGGCTCGGTCGAGCTGGTCAGATGATCCGAAAGAAGAATGCCAATCACGATGATGAACGCCAGTCCCACCAGCAGCCCGATCTTCGTCTCGCGCGTCATGTCGCAGCCCTCGTGTCTGTAGGGACGAGGCTTGCCTCGTCCGGGAATGCGGGCGACGCAAGCGTCGCCCCTACAAGTATTCAATTAAATTCGTTCTGCGATGCGGAGCTTGGCCGAACGCGATCGGGGGTTGGCGTCGATTTCGGCGTCGGTGGGGGTGAGGGGCTTTTTTGTGATGAGACGCAAAAAGCCGGTCTGCTCCATCGACCGAAACTGCTGCTTTACCGCTCGATCTTCCATGGAGTGGAAACTGATGATTCCCACTCGCCCGCCACTCGAAAGGGCCTTGGGCGCCTGCTCCAGCAGGGCCGCAAGGTTTTCCATCTCGTGGTTCACGGCCATTCGCAGGGCCATGAACGTTCGAGTGGCGGGATCGATCTTTTCCGGGGCTCCGCCCCGCTTCGGAATGGCGGCCCGAACAAGCTCCGCCAACCGGTCTGTAGTGTTGATCGGCGAAATGCGTCTGGCCTCGACAATTTTTCGTGCGATTCTTCGCGAATAACGTTCCTGTGCCAGTTCATATAGGACGTTGGCGAGGTCCTCTTCGCGCATTTCGTTCACCAAATCACTGGCTTTTTGCCTGATCCGGGGATCGATGCGCATATCGAGCGGCATGGGCTGCGCGAAGGAGAGCCCGTAGACGGGATCGAAGAGCTGATTGGTCGAAAGACCCAGATCCGCGAGGATCGCATCGACGCGCTGCGGACGAACCTCGCTCAGCACATCTTCCAGCTCCGCAAAGTTCGCATGAAAGAGGCGCACCTCGCAGGGGGCATCCGCGAGGCGCTGTTTGGCGAAGGTGAGATTTCGAGGATCGGCATCGAGTCCAATGAGCAGGCCTTGAGGCCCGAGGAGATGAGCGATGGCAGACGCGTGACCGGCGCGCCCGAGCGTGCAGTCGATGTAGGTGATGCCGGGGCGGATCGACAGGCCGGCCAACACCTCGTCCAGCAGCACTGGATCGTGGCCGGTGGGGGGGAGCTGCATTATCGGAACCTAAGGAATTCGGATTACGCTTGCAATTGATGGTTGGGAGCGAATACTGTGACGTGTGTTCGGGTAATGGGAGGCGTCGAGTATGACAGTGGCGCTAACGTGCCACTGTGTGACACGAACCGCTCGGGGGTTTTCCCGACCAGTGCGAGATAAAAGTTTCAGCGACATCGACTGCACAGCGTCGTCCATCCTTTGACGACGCCGAGCAGTCAAAAGCGAGCCGGGCTTCCCTGCCCACTCCGGTTCCCAGGTTCCGGAGAGCCCCATCCGTAGGACGACTCACCGCGTTTTCGTTCTCCGACTGCTGTAGGGTGTGCTTCAGCACACGATCCGCGAAACGGTGTGCTGAAGGACACCCTACATGGTCGATGTCGCTGAAACGGATCCTTCCCGGCCACTCGAGCCGGCAAAACATCTCGGCGGGCCTGCCTGCGTGCGTGTCGCGCGTTCGCTTCCCATCCTGGTCTGCGAACGCCGCTTGCACAGGCAAGCAGGGCCCTTTGTTCGGTCGCTACATCACAACCCATTGCGGCGAGCGAACAACACGCGATCGATCTTCCTTGTGCGATTCACATCGATCTGGTGACGCATAAGGACTCCGCCTCTGCGAAACTAGACCGGTAGCGCGGAGCATCCTTGCTCCCTTTGCTCGCGGTGATCGAGCGTGACGCCGAAACGTCTATTCAGTTGTCGAAAAGAAGACCCTGCCATCCCTGCATGTGTCTTCCCGATTGGTTCCCCTCGTCCGTTGGCCGCCGCAGGAAAGATGGGACTACTGCGGCGACTTCCGGGCCTGCCTTGCCTTGAGGGCCAGCTCACTGATCCGATCCAGATTCTGCTCGTAGCGACCATCCCAGTCGCTGCGATTCCACAGCTCCAAGTGGTCTCGCACACCGAGCAGCGTGATTTCCTTACCGGTTCCTGTTCGCCGAAGGATCTTCTCCGGCACCAGGATCCGTCCCTGCTTATCCGGCTCGACGCGGCTCGCCATCGCGAAGTAGATCTGGTCGAAGGCGAGCATGTCCTCGTCGGGCGTGAGATCGTTTTCCCGCTGCGAGACGATGTCTTCATACGTCCGCTGAGGCCAGAGCCAGGGTTTTCGATTTTGGCCAACGACCAGGTAGAAGCCTTCACCGTCACGTTGGGGATCGATCGAGCGTCGAATGTCCGCCGGGACTAACAGGCGGTTTTTCTCGTCGATCGCGAGCTCGTGCTCTCCGATGAAGATTGCGTGCTGCACGTGACGTTTCTTCCACTGACATTGGCGATGTGGAGATTTCTACCACATTTTACCACCGCTTCAAGCGGAAACTTTTCGGACGTGGAAGGAATTTTCAAGTCACCAGAGGGGATGAGCCGAGAGCCTGCGATTTACCGAGTTGAAGCGCGCCGACGTTCAGAAAACAAGATGTGGATAACTCGGTGGAAAAGATGTCATTCAACCGGAGGACCCGATCGGCGCGCGATGGAAAGCGCCGCGGCGACGAGCGCGAAGAGGCCGGGAATCGCCCAGAAAAACCACAGCTGTGGAGGTTGGTGGAGGATCTGCAAACACGCGGTGAGCGGGCTCAAGCTTGCGAGTAGATTGGGCGCGTCGGGCTGATATTCGAGCCGGAGATACCAAAGCATGGTCAGCAGCAATGTGAGCGAGCCGCCGACTGCGATCCCGGCAAGTTGTGCGCGTTTGCTCTTCAACACCCCTGCCCACAGCGCTATCGCAAGTAGATTCAGTTCGACATATCCCAGAGCAATCACCACATTTGCCAGCGGATACTCTGACAGCGCATTGGCCAGCAATGCCATCGGGATTGCCGTCAGCATGACCAGCGCTGCGAGTCTCCTGGTGGAAAGCAGGATCGGAAACGTAAGCGACGCGACGATGAGCTGCGCGACGAGCAGCTGCTCGACCGCCATGCGTTCTGCGGGCTGAGGATATCGCGCCGACAAGGGCACGCGGGCGGAGGCCAGTGCGATGACGCCGGTCTGGATCACCAGCCAAAGCGCGAGAATGCGCGCGACAGGTTTCGATCGCTCGACAAACTCGGGCGCCACGCTCATGGAGCGCATCATAACGGGAAGAGTGACTTACTCGGCGCTGTCCGCGTGCGCACTGCCGGGAACCGGCACGCGAACCCCTTCGAGCCGGATATCCACCCACGGCTGTTTCGCATCGACCTGGCCGTACTGCTTGTAGATCTCGGCCAGCCGCTGGAGCTTCACGGCGGGGGGAACTTCGACGAAGAACTTGAGATTGATCGGCTCGCCCCAGCGGATCGTCGTGTTGTATTTCGTCACCAGCAGGATCTGCGGGTCCTTCATGTCGTTTCGACCGGCGAAGTTCGAAACATCCACTTTCACGATCTCGTCGGCATAGGGCTGGCCATAGAGCAGCTTGACCATATCGAGGCCCGCCGCCAGGTCCTCGCCGGGCCATTTATGTCCCGCTTCGACCGGCGGTTTGCTCACGCCGTCGATGATGCGGATGTTCAGCTTCTTGTCCTGGCCGTAGACGATGTTCTTGATCTGCCCGACGGTGAATTGCTCGGGCAGGCGCACGCCGTCGCCGCCGATCAGCCAGAAATACTCGCCCCAGTGGATCATCGCGATCGGCGCGCGGTAATCGCAATCGATTTCGATCGTGTCGCCGGGCCTTTGCCCATACACGCGACGCACCTGGTTGATCTGCTTGATCCAGGGATTGGATTTCAGGATCTGCACGCGATCCGCGAGCATCTGGTCGTCAAACGCGGAGTAGGTCCCGGCCGGGCGAACCGATCGGATGATCTGCTCGGCCAGCAGATCGGTCATCCACACGGGGCGATTCTTCAGCACGATGGTCGGGGTTTCTGTGGAGAAGGTCACCTTCTTGTCCACGTACTGCCGCATGAAATGGAACGACGTGACGATTCCCCCGACGAAGATGATCACGCCCAGCACGTGCATGGTGATGCGGCGCCGGCGGCGCGCGACTTCAGGATCGATTGATTTTTTGGCGACGGGGATCGGCTTGGTCTTGGATTTTGGTTTGGACATACGCGCAGGATCCGCCCATCACGAGCGGAGGGTCTCCAGTTGTCGTTATCGGACGAATCGGGAGGTTTTCTGTAGGGTGTGCTTCAGCACACCTGCTTTTCGCGGTGTGCTGAAGCACACCCTACGGTTGCCGGCGCTGGTGAGCGCGCTTCACCAGCCGATCGACGAGTTGGCTGAACGAAATCGCTGCATGCGCCGCGGCCTCGGGAAGGAGGCTTTTTGGGGTGAAGCCGGGAAGGGTGTTGATCTCGAGCAGATACGGCTGCCGAGTCTTCTCGTCGATCATGATGTCGATGCGCGACAGATCGCGCGCGCCGACGATTTTATGCGCGCGCTCCGCAAGGTCCTGGCAACGCTTCACCTGATCGGGAGGCAAACCGGTGTCGAAGCGATGTTCGGTCTCGGCTGATTTGTATTTCGCTTCGTAATCAAAAAACTCCGCCTTCGGGACGATTCGAATCGGCGCCAGCGCCTTCTCCTCGAGAATCCCAACCGTCAGCTCCGGTCCTTTGATGTACTGCTCGACCAGCGCTTCCCCGTGCTTTTCCACGACGAGCTGGATCTTTTCGCTCAGGTCCGCCATCGATTTGCAGATGTAGACGTCGATGCTGCTGCCGCTCCCGAAGGCCTTCACGACCGCCGGTGGTTCCATCCCCGCGCAGTTGATGTTCGCGCGGTTGATGATCACATACTGCGGCGTCGGAAGATCCGCCGCCTCCCACACGCGCTTGGTTTCGACCTTGTTGATCCCGATCCGCGAGGCCTTCGATCCGCTGCCGACAAACGCCAGCTTTCGCGCCTCGAGAATCTCCTGCAATTCTCCGCTTTCGCCGAATTGTCCGTGCAGAACAGGGAAGATCACGTCGGCCGGATGATCGAGGCCCGACAGATCGGAAGGGGAGATATCGCTGCCGAACACCTCATGCCCCGCCGCGCGCAGCCCATCGATGACAGCCTTCCCGCTGACCAGACTCACTTCGCGTTCGGCGCTGGGCCCGCCGTAGAGCACGGTTATTTTCATAGGGTTCAGGGTTCCGGGTTCAGGGTTCAGGACAGGAATCAACTGAACCCTGAACCCCGCACGCTGAACCCTTAATTATGGCCAAATCTGAACTTCGCTCTCCAGGTGGATCTCGTTCTTTTCGAACACCTTTTCGCGGATGATTTTGACCAGCTTCATCACGTCGCTGGCGCTGCAACCGGGATGGGCGATGATGAAGTTTGCGTGTTTTTCGCTCACTTCGGCGCCGCCGACGCGGAAGCCTTTGAGGCCCGCCTGATCGATCAAGGCGCCGGCGCTGAGGCCGCGCGGGTTCTTGAAGATGCATCCGCAGTTCTTGGTGTTCAGCGGCTGCGTGTTCCGCTTGTACATCCAGATTTCCTTGGTCTTCTTCATGACGCGGTCGGGATCTTCTTCTTCCAGCTCGATCGTCGCGCCGAGGATGAAACGCGCGGCGATGTTCGTGTTGCGATACTCGAAGACAAGGTCATCTTTCGTGCGCTCGAAGAGTGTGCCGTCGTCGCTCATCACCTGCACTTTTTGAACGACCGCGCCGAAGTCGCCGAACTTTCCCCCGGCGTTCATGCGAATCCCTCCGCCGACGGTCCCGGGAATCCCCGCGAGGCACTCGATCCCCGCGAGACCCTGCCGCACCGTTCGCAGCACGAGCTTCTGCATATCCACGCCCGCGCCGGTCTCGACGACGTTCTTCTCGAACTTCACCCGTCGCCAGAAATCGTGATCGAGGCGGAAGACCGCGCCGTTGACGCCTTCATCCGACACCAGCAGGTTCGCCCCCAGGCCCAGTACGTAAACCGGAATGTCGTTCTCGAGGCACCGCTGCGAGGCTTGCTGCAATTCTTCCACGCTTCGCGGGCGGATGAACCACCGCGCCGGCCCGCCGATCTTGTACCACGTGAACGGCTTGAGCGCGACGTTCTCCTGCACCGCCTCTTCGAGCCCGGAAAACGGATTGGCCATCTTCATGATCATCGAACTATCCCCAGATCCTTTTAACCACAGATGAACACAGATGGACACAGATGAAGGGAAAACAAGGATGATTGTTTCAAATCTGCCTTCATCTGTGTTGATCTGTGGGTCCAACTCCGTTTACCAGTTCCCGGCCGATTTCCCAGACGTTTCCGGCGCCCATCGTTACAACCAGGTCGCCTTCGTGCAGGTTCACGCGAAGATACTCGACGATCGTCGCGAACTCCGGCAGATGCTGGGCACGCTGGCCGCTTTCGGTGATGCGCAGCACCAGGTCGCGGCTGCTCACACGCTGTTTTTCCGCTTCACTGTCGCGCACGAAGTAAATATCCGGCACGAGCGTTTCGTCGGCGGCCCCGAAGCTTTTCGCGAAATCCTCCAGCAAAAACCGCGTGCGGCTGTGCTGGTGCGGCTGAAACACGCAGAAGAGCCGCTTGGGCTGATAGCGCTCGCGCAGCGCGCCGAGCGTCGCGCGAATCTCGGTGGGGTGATGGCCGTAATCATCGATCACCCGCGCGCCGTTGAACGTGCCGACCTCCATCATCCGTCGATCGACGCCGCGAAACTCCGTGATCGCATCCGCGGCCTTCTGCGCGTCGATTCCATATGCATGACACGCGGCGACCGCCATCGTTGAATTCATCAGGTTGTGCAAACCCGGCACCGAAAGCTTGATCGTGCACACCGGCTCGCCATTGTAGGCCACCTCACCCTGGTGGCATCCATTTTCGATTCCGGTTGGATTGATGCTCCACGTGAACCCTTCGCCGATGCCGACGAGCTCCACCGGCGTCTTCACCCCGCTGATCGCCCACGCGACGTTGCGATCGTTCCCCGCGGTGATAATTCGACCCTCCGGCGGCACAATCTGCGCGAAATGCCGGAACGACGCGATGATCTCGTCGAGATTTTTATAGCAGTCGAGGTGGTCTTCTTCGATGTTCGTGATGATCGCGACGCGCGGACGCAGGTTGTGAAAGCTTCGGTCGTACTCGCACGCCTCCGCCACGAACACGTCGCTCTTTCCCGAGCGACTGCCACCACCCAGCTGTGGCACGGTTCCCCCGACGACGAAGCTCGGATCCGCCTCGCACTTGAACAGCGCCCAGGCGATCATCGCGGTTGTGGTTGATTTTCCGTGCGTTCCCGCGACCGCGATGCCGAAGCGCTCGGCCATCACCTGGCCGAGCATCTCCGCATACTTGATCGTGCTGATCCCGTAGCGCTGGGCCGCGATGTACTCGGGATTCGTCTCCGGGACCGCGGCGGTGCGAACGACCAGGTCGATCTCTTTGCTCAAGAGTTCGCCGATCTGATCGCGGGAGATCTTGGCGCCGCGTTTGATCAGGTCGAACGTCTGCTGGTTTGGATTCAGTTCGGATCCGGTGACGACCGCGCCGGCGTCGAGCAGCATGCGGGCCAGCCCGCTCATTCCGCTTCCGCCAACGCCAATGAAATGGATCCGTTTGCCGGAAAAACGGCTGACGGGGAGCGATTCCATTCGCAAGTCCGACTCGATGGGCTGCACGTTGCGTGGCATGTTACACCGTTGCGAGGACGAATCAACGACCGTTCGGGAGGGCGAGGCTCTTGCCGAGCCGAATTTCCTGGTGATCGTGGTGATTGGTGATTGGTGCATGACGTCAATTACCAATCACCAATCACCACAAAGCCGGCTCGGCAGGAGCCTCGCCCTCCCGAATATCGGCTTGTCACAACCGATCCCGTGATTACTCTGTGCGCGGGAGGTTCATCTCTATGACCACATCTCGGCGTCAGTTTCTTGGTTCTTCGGTTGCCTGCACATTTGGCCTGCTCACCGCGTCCGCATTCCGCGGCGCGTGGGGCGCATCGGTTTCGCAAGCGATCGAGCCGTTCAAAGGGCAGGCGGTGTTCGATCGCATTCTCGCGAAAGCGCTGAGCGAGAAATGGGACAAGCTCCCGATCGGGCAGACGATGGGGCATGTCGCGCTGGAATTGCAAGGCACGCCGTACGTCGCGTTCACGCTCGAGTTGAGCAAGGACCAGGAGGTCTGCGCGGTCAATCTCACGGGCCTCGACTGCGTCACGTTCTTCGAAGACACGCTCGATTTCTCGCGGATGCTCAAGAAAGGCGGGCGCACCCCGGCCGACCTGATGAAGGAAGTCACCTTCACCCGCTACCGCGACGGAAAGCTCGGCGATTTCACCTCGCGGCTGCATTACACGACCGACTGGTTCTACGACAATCAGAAGAAGGGCGTGGTCAAGCTGATTGATGATGATCTTCCCGGGGCGGAGGTCTTCACGCAGAAGGTCGGCTTCATGAGCGAAAATCCCAGGAACTATCGCCAGCTCAAGGCGCACGCGGAGATGGTGCCGACGATCGCGCGGTTCGAGGACCAGATCAATGCGCGACAGATGAAGTACGTCCCGCTGGCCAAACTCAAAGGCGCCGAGCCGATGCTCCAGACCGGCGACATCGTCGGGATCACGACGACCGAGAAGGGCATCGACATCGCCCATACGGGGCTGGTGTTCGTCGATGAAAGCGGGAAGCGGCATTTCATGGACGCCAGCTCAAGCAGGAGCAAGATGAAGGTGACGCTGGAGAAGGGCCCGCTCAGCGAGGACCTGGATTATGGGAAGAACACGGGTGCGATGTTCGCCAGGCCGCTGGAACCGACCGTTTGAACGTTCAAACCTTAGCGGTTGAGCCAAAAGCGGCGAATATCCTCACAAAAGCGCGCGAGTTAGGACCGAAAGCGCGCGAGTTCATAACGAAAGCGCGCGCTTCAGGATCGAAAGCGCGCGCGTTGGGATTCAAAGCGCGCGCGGTGGAACTGAAAGCGCGCGCGTTGGGTTCGAACGCGCGCGCTTTGGGTCTCGAAGCGCGCGTGTTGGGTTTGAAAGCGCGCGCGTTCGGTTCTGAAGCGCGCGCGTTGGGGTCGAAAGCGCGCGCGGTCGTAACGAAAGCGCGCGCTTTGAGGTCTACAAAGCGCCGCTTTGGCGCCAAAACTGCAGCATTACGTCCGTAAATTCTTAGCTTTGAGTCAATGCCACCGCGTGCTGGATCGAAAGCCGAAACGTTGTCCACGACTTAGGACGCGATTGGTTTCCCCATCTCCACCAACCACCGATAATGTGAGGCCAGGGCGCTGAAGAGGCTCTTGTGGGCCTGGTATTGCACGCCGAACTCGTGGCAGACTTCTTCGACGATCTTGGACAGGTCCGGATAATGGATGTGGCAGATCCGGCTGAACAGGTGATGCTCGATCTGGAAATTCAGCCCGCCAAGGAACCAGCGGAGGACCGGATTGCGGCGGCTGAAGTTCACTGTGGTTTGCACCTGGTGGACGGCCCAGTCGGTTTGCATGCGCGGGGCGCCTTCGGGCGTGAGGACGGGTGAGGGAAACTCGGCCACGTCTACGCAGTGCGCGAGCTGGAACACGACGCTCAGCACGATCCCGCTGGTGATCGCGACGATCAGGTAAATGCTGATCACGTCAAGGACGGGATGGAGGAGCATCGGCAGCCCGAACGCGAGCGAGAAGAACGCCATCTTGCCGGCGATGAAGACCGCCAGGTCCTTGCCCCGCGGCCGCTTGATCTTGTGCTCGCCGATGCGTCCCCGGATCACGTTGTAAAAGTCGTCGACAAAGTGCCACTTGATCGCGAGCAGGCCATAGAGCAGCCAGAGGTAAATGCATTGAAAGCGATGAAACCAGACGCGCTTCTGCTGCGGCGCGAGCCGTCCGAACAGGCCGATGTTGATGTCGTCGTCGTGCCCGTCGATGTTCGGATAGGTGTGATGGATCGAGTTATGCTTCCAGTCCCAGATGTAGGAGCTTCCGCCGACCAGGTCGAGCGTGATCGACATCAGCTTGTTGACCCACTGATGGTTCGAATAGGCGCGATGGGCGGCGTCGTGCTGAATGTTGAATCCGATCCCTGCGGTGAAAAGGCCCATCACGACGGCGAGCGGAAATGAAATCCACCAGGCCGGGGCGACGAGCAGCAGCAGGAGATAAATGCCGACGAAGCCCGAGAGAATCAGGGACGTCTTGAAATACATCTGCGGGCAGTCGCGTACGCGTCGGCCGGTCTGTTCGAAATACTCATCCACGCGACGGCGCAGCTCGCGCATAAAGCGGTCGGGAGCGCCAAACTTCAATCCCTGGGGCGAAACCGGTTGTGACAACTGAGGCTCCTGAAAATCGGGCGGCGGAACGTACGAAATCCGCGAACGGAAAGCAACGGGATTATCGGCCGATCTTGTCGGTTTACTTCGATTTGCGACCCCCGACGCGAGCGTCGTCCCTAGGAGCACAAATCAACCAGCACGTTTGCGACGGCGTCGGAGGCGTCGCGTCGTCCCATCGCGCGCGCCGCGGTGGACATCAAATGACGCTTGGTGGCGTCGTGGAGGAGTGGCTCGACCGCCGGGCGAAGATGCGCGGCGTTCTGCCGGCGGTCCTTCGCATCTTCGACGACGACCGCCGCTCCATGATAGGCAAGCACATCCGCATTGGCGCGTTGATGCATGTCTTTGTGGAACGGATAGGGCATGAGGATCGACGCGACCCCGCACGCGGTCAGCTCGGCGCAACTGCTGGCGCCCGCGCGGCTGATCGCGAGGTTGGCAGCCGCCCAGACATCCGCCATCGCGGGGGTGAAATCGACGACCAGCGCGGGGATGTTCGCTTCGCGGTAGCCCGCGCGGACGGATTCGGCGTGATCCTTTCCCGCCAGGTGAAGCACCTGCCAACCGGTCAGCTTCAGGAGCGGCATGAGTTGGAGCACGCCCTCGTTGACGGTCGCGGCGCCTTGCGAGGCGCCGGTGATCACCAGCGTTTTGAGCAGGGGATCCAGCCCCAGGCGCTTGGCGGATTCGGCGGCGGGGGGAAGTTCCTGCATTTCGGCGCGGATCGGGCAGCCGGTGATCTTCAGCTTCTCGTGCTGGGATGCGGGCACGTGCTGGCGCGTTTCTTCAAACTGGCAGCAGACCGCGCGCACGGAGCGCATCAGATACTGGTTCGCTTTGCCGGGGATGACGTCGGGATTCAAAATCGCCGCGGGGATGTTGCGCTCCGCGGCCATTTTCACTGCGACACCCGCGGCGTATCCCCCAAGACCCAGCACCGCCGCGGGCTTTCGCTCGCGCAGGATGTTCTTCACCAGGTCCTTCGTGTCGCGCCAGCTTTTCCAGAATTTGAGCAGTCCCCCAACCGTGCGCACCGGCGGGACGATCGGTTGCTGGATGAACTCATATCCCGTCGGCTCGAGAATCGTGCGATCGATCTCCCGCTGCGTGCAGAGAAACAGCGGTTGGGCGTCGGGCATCGTCTTCACCAGCGCCTGCGCGACCGAGATGCCCGGATAGAGATGACCACCGGTGCCCCCGCCCGCGAAAAGAATCGTCTTCCTCTCTGCCATGGTTTATTTGGAGGCGGGCTCCTTGGGGAGAAGCGCTCGTCCGCGCAGGATCAGCCCGGTGGCATAGGTGGTAAACGGCTGATAGGAGTAGTTGCCGGGGTATGTCATCCCCGCGAGCACCGCACGCGCCGCCCAGTCCGACGCGAGATGTTCATACTCATTCACGGCCGATTGCGCGCTCTTCGCCTCCTTGATGTGCTGCGGGATGTCGTAACGCTGGATCTCGAGATGCTCGAGCACAAGACGATCGCGCTTCACGCGCGCCAGCAGCGCCGGATTCGTCCGCACCGCATCCTCGGCTGAATCAAACGCCTCGTGACACTGCTTCAGCATCTCGGGCGTCAGGTAATTCAGATTCTGATTGAAGCACCCGGCGTGGAAGTTCTTGTCCTTCGACGGGGACTGCACCAGCTGCAGATATTTCTTCATGAACGGCCCGGCGGCCCCGTAATAGCCGGTCATGAATTCATCCGTCAGCTTCGCCTGGTCTTGCGACGGATCCCACAAGAGATGCGCCATCAGCCAGACGCGATAGGGGAGCAGATCGCCCGCGAGGCGGTTGTTGGCGTCACCTTGCTCAAAGACACCGATCACGTTGCTGGCGGCGAAGTGTTTCAGATCCGGGCCCAGCGCGTCGATATCCGGATGCGGCACGAGGAAGAAATTGAAGTTCGTGACGTAGTTCCAGATGAAGAGATTCTTGCTGATCTTCGACCAGCCTTCCAGATCGTTCGCGAAGGATGGATTGAAGGTCTTGTCCAGCGGATGCGCTTCGTCCGCCTCGATCGAGCAGAGGCGGATGAGAACGTTATCCGCGGGCTTTAGATGTTTCGGCGGATGGCGCGTGTGCTGATAGGCAAGCGTCTCGACGAGGAAATTCGGATACTGCTTGTGAATCTCCGCGGCGATGGCATTGATCCCCGCGAGAAGCGAGCCGGCGGGCGTGCCTTCGGCGTCGTCGATTGCCTTGCATTTGTCGCATTGGCAGTTACCGATGCAGTCGTTCTGGCTGATCGAAATGATGCCGGCGGTTGGATCTTTCTTGATCCACTCGAGCGCGTTCTTCACGAGCTCGGCCCGCATTTCAGGATTGCTCCAGCAGAGCTGCCCGTTGTGCCAGTCGCGCTTCTTGCCCTGCAGGCTGTACCAGTCGGGATGCTGCGCGAAATACTTGTCCGGCGGGAGCAGCATGTATGACGTGTGGCACCAACCGAGGATTTTGTAATGCCCGCCGAGCGATTCGGGAATGTCGCTCATGTGGCCGTTGAGTTTCGCATGCACCGCGAACTTCGGCTCGTGAATCGGATCGTAGTAATACACCTCGCGATAGAGGATCTTCGGCACGTACGTCACGTCGAGCGCATCAATCGACAGGTCGGGCTTGTGCGGGACGAATTCGTCTTCGCTCGTCCACCAGCGCACGCCGACTTTGTCTTCGAGAAACGTATCGACCGCATAGATCGTCCCGCGCGGACGACCGCCGGCAAGAATCAGCTGATTCCCCGCGGTTTTCATCACGATGCCGTCGGTGCCGAGGGCGTCGAAATCCGCATTTCCCGCCGCGGATTTCGCGCGGGCAGACGGGCCGACGAGGATCTGCGCCGCGTCGGCCGGCACATCTTTCTCGCTCTTCACCGAAAACGTCGCGCCGGTGACCTGATGAAGATAATCCGCTAATTCACCCGCCGCAGAATGCTCTGCGGGCGTCGCGTCCTCCGCGACGACGATCGCGCATTGCGCTTTTCCCTTCGAGGCGATCTCAATCGCATGCGCGCGGATGGCGATGAGGGAGACGAACAACAAAATGAAACAAACACCAACTCGCACAGCAGCTCCTGAACAAGATCCTGGCACACAGCTGGCGTCGCTTGTGCCGAGGGCTCTTGTCTTAGCCGCTTAACCGTTCACCGTCCACTGTTGCCAGACGGCTTCGGTGATCAAAGACGGCGCCGGAGGCGCAGGCGCTGGCGCAGGCGCTGGCTTCGATCGTTTAGGTGGGACCTGAACTGGCGGCGCAATCTCTTCTTCGGGATGGTGAAATCGCGTGACGCTGTAAAGCAACCCAAGCGCCGCGCAGGTAATCACCAATCCGCTGCCACCGGCGCTGATCAGCGGAAGCGACAGTCCCTTCGTCGGCACGCTCACGGTCGCGACCGCGATGTTGATCATCGCCTGCAGGCTGACCATCGATCCGACGCCGAATGCAAGCATCCGACCGAGGCTGTCGCGCTTCTGCTTGAGCGTCTGCCACGCAACGTACATGATGCCCAGATACAGCGCCACCGTCAGCAGCGCGCCGAACAAGCCCAGCTCCTCGCAAATCACCGCGAAGATGAAATCGGTCGTGTCTTCCGGCAGATAGCCGAGCTTCTGAATCCCGTTGCCCAGTCCCTTGCCCGTGATCCCCCCGGTGGCGAAGCTCAGCAGGCTCTGGATCATGTGGTAGCCTTCCTTCTGCGGCGCAGAATACGGATCGACGAATGCGATCATGCGCCGCCACCGATACTCCTTATGCATGACGAACCATGCGCCCGCGCACAGGGCAGGGGGTATCACAATGAGCAGGTGCCACCACTTCACGCGCCCCACGACCAGCATCGTCATCGCGCAGACGGCAATCAGCGCCGCCGTGCCAAAATCCTGAATGACCGTCAACAGGCACAGCGCGCCGATCGGCACGAGCGTGACGACAAAATTCTGGAATCGATTCAAATCGAGTGGCCGTGAGGTGAGCCACCAGGCGAGAAAGAGCACGACCGCCCATTTCGCGAGCTCCGACGGTTGCACCTGGATCGGCCCGAGCGGAAGCCACCGCCGCGCACCGTTCACTTCGAGTCCGATGTGCGGGACGAGCACCAGCACGCTCATGATTCCCGCGATCGCGAGAAACCACAGAATCCGGTTCTTCAGCGGCTGCTTCGACGCGTGCAGCAGCTTGCGATAGTCGATGTGACCGACGATCAGGAACGTGATCAGCGACACCACCGCGAACATCAGGTGCCGCGTGCCGCGTTCGGTCCATCCCCACCCGACGGTTCCCGTCACGTGCATCGACGCCGATTGCACCATCAGCACCCCCAGCAGCAGCAGCGAGAGCACGCAAAGGATGAGGATGTCGCGCAGGCGAAGCCGGTAAATCGACGGGTCCATTGGATGAGTTATCGGACCATCGACGGGCGGTGCTTGAGCGAAGTCAGGAAGTGAGGAAGGCAGGACTGGCCAATCGCCGGAGGCCAATGACCAATCAATGACCAATGACCAGATCCCAATGCCCAATTGGTGATTGGTGATTGGTGATTGGTCATTCGTCATTGGTCATTGGTCATTGGTCATTGGTCATGGGTCATGCGGTTTTGGTTGGTGGATTGGGCCCTTGGCTATTGGGGCTTCGAACGGGCCGCGAGACTTCACACCGCGCAAAAAAAACCGCCCGGATCCGAAGATCCGGGCGGTTCGCGTTCAAATGTCGGGGGTTGAAGAAGGAGGGGGGGAACCTTCTTCGGGGAGTACCCCCGACAAAAAAAGCTCCGCCGACGTTAATCAGCGGAGCCCTCTTGGCTCGCTTAGGCTCAGATCCCAAATCGGCAACCTGAGGGTCGAACTGCTTCGTTCGACGGTTATCTATGATAATCGGTTACGAACCGAAGGCAAGCATAAAAATTTGTTTCTGAATTTCCTGACGAACAGCCGCCGACGGTCCACATTCTACGCCGGTCCCTTCGGGTAGTCGGGCTTCTGCTGCCAATCCAGCTCAACGCTTCCGGGAATTCCGTGATACTCGCGCGGGAAGACGTAATCCTTCCGCAGCGGAAAGCCTTCCCAGTCCTCGGCGCACAGGATGCGCCGCAGATCCGGGTGGCCGGGAAAATCAATCCCGAACATGTCGAACGCCTCGCGCTCATGCCAGTCGGCCGCGGGCCAGAGATCGCTCACGCTCGGCACGCTCGGCTTCTCTCGCGGGGTAAACACCTTCACCGCGAGCATGTGATCGTGCTCGAAGCTCCACAGGTCATACACGACGCACATTTTTCCGTCGGCGACGTAATCGATGCCGCTGAGGCACTGCAGCCAGTCGAGCTTGATCTCCGGCTGGCGCAGCAAAAACTCGGCGATTTCGCGCCAGTTCTCGGCGTCGACATGCACCCGCGGATGCCGATCGTCCGGCAGCGCCTGCGCGATTTTCGCGCCGAACTTCGCGGTCAGAATTTGGGTGAGTGCCTGTGGGGTCATGCGCGTTCCGGGGCGCGTTCAGTATAGAACCGCGCCCTTTCAACACCAGAGAATTCGATCTTTGCGAGGGCGTTTCGGGCTCGAAAGCGCGAACTTGCCGCTTGCGCTTTCGCAGATCGCGTCACCCGTCATACCGCAATCGACGCCGGACGCATTGCGATCTCGTCCTTCGGCGTCCATCCCGTTTCCGCTTCGATGGCGCTGATATCCATGAAGCTCGTCAACTCGTGAAGCGGGCGCGTCAATCGAACGTTCGGGAAGAATCGCGCTACGATCTCCTGCACCGTGAGCATCACCCATGGAGATCTCGCGGCCGGTTGGTAAACACGAAACCCGTCCAGCGATGCGCGAAGCGTCGCGAGGATCAATTGCGCCGCGTCATCGAACGTCAGATAGGTGAAGCCTTCGTCGAGGTTATATCCCTGCCACAGCTGGTCGAGCGTCTTGCCGATGTGCGCGTAGTGATGCGGCGTCAGCAGCATCGGAAAACGGATTGCCACCGCGTGCATGCCGTGCCAGCGAACCAGGTATTGCAGCAGCTCTTCGGATGCGTGCTTGCTCGCCGCGTATGGATTGCAGATGTTCGCGGGCGTCTGTCCGTTGACGGGAAGATACGGGTAATCCGACGGTGGCACCTGCGCGCCCGCACCTTGGTACGGGCGCATCCCCAGGATCACCTGGATGGTGCTCGCGAAGATAATGCGCTTGATCCCGCGTTCCATCGCAGCCTGGAATACGTTCATGTTCATCGCGCAGTTCTCGTTGAAGACCGTCTGCGCGTCCGACGAGTTGGCGCTCGCCCAGTTCCCCAGGTGCACGACGACCTCGGCCCCGTCGACGAGCTGATAACACCGCTCGCGGTCGAGCAGCGTCGCGACGTCGATTGAATAGGGAAGCTGTGGATCGGTGCGCCGATCCGTGGCGCGAACCGAAATCCCCGCCGATTCGAGCGCCGGCACGACGGCTCTTCCCAGTCGTCCGGCCGCTCCTGTCACCAACACCCTCATTGCAGGCTCCTTCCGTGGTCGCAAAGCAAAGCATTGTGCCTCACGCAATTCAAGGGCAAAATCACGGAAATTTCTCGCCCACTTGTCCTCGGGGGCGATTGGCCCTATCACGTGCGGCCATGACGCCTATTCTGTTTACCGCGAGCGCTTTCGGCATTGCCGTGCTTGCGGGATTGCTCGGTTCGCTGGTCGGCATCGGCGGGGGCATCATCGTTGTGCCGGCCCTGACCCTCCTCTTCGGGATCGATATCCACTTCGCGATCGGCGCCTCGATCGTATCGGTGATCGCCACCTCGAGCGGCGCCGCGGCCGCTTACGTGCGCGAGCGCATGACCAACCTGCGCGTGGCGATGGCGCTGGAAGTTGCGACCACCACCGGCGCCCTCACCGGCGCGTTCATCGCCGGAATGGTCGGCGGCCGATGGCTCTTCCTCATCTTCGGCGCCATGCTCGGCTACTCCGCGATCATGATGATCAAAAAGCGGCACGAGGTGGATCACCTCAACCGCCCGAAGGACCGGCTGGCGGATCGATTGCGTCTGCATGATTCGTACTACGACGAGGCGGTCGGCCAGCAGATTCATTACCGGGTGTCGCGCACGCCGTTGGGATTTGCCCTGATGTGGGTCGCGGGCGTGAGCAGCGGATTGCTCGGCATCGGATCGGGCGCACTCAAGGTGCCGGCGATGGACCTGGCGATGGGGCTCCCGATCAAGGTTTCCAGCGCGACGAGCAATTTCATGATCGGCGTGACCGCGGCCGCAAGCGCGGGCGTCTACTTCACGCGCGGAGACGTGAACCCGTTCATCGCGGCGCCGGTGGCGGTGGGCGTGCTGATCGGCGCGACCGTTGGTTCGCGACTGCTCGGCAAGGCCAAGAGCCGCTCGATCCGCCTGCTGTTCGTGGCGATTCTCCTCTGGATCAGCATTGAGATGTTGTGGAAAGGCATTCGATGAGCGTCGAAGTGAACGAGTTTGACCCGGCGACGGAATCACCGCACGACGAGCGCGTCCGCAAGGTCGAGATCCTGATCAGCAACCTGCTGCGCATCGGTGTGGTGGTGAGCCTGATCGTGATCGTGATCGGCACGATCATGAGCTTCGTGCATCATCCGACATACATGCACTCGCACCAGGATTACGTGAACCTGACGAAATTCGCCCCGCCGTCCGATTCGTCCGAGAAGCAATCCGGCGTGCAGTTTCCCCACAGCCTCTGGCAGGTGGTGCAGGGCGTGCGGCACGGCCACGGCGACGCTCTCGTCACCGCGGGCCTGCTGCTGCTGATCATCACCCCGGTGATGCGCGTGGCAGTCTCCATCTTCGCCTTCGTCTACCAGCACGATCGGACATTCGTTGTAATTACGAGCATCGTTCTATTTCTGCTGCTGCTGTCGTTTGTGCTGGGGAAGGTGGAGGGGTGAATTACTCATCGAAAAACGCGATCAGGTTCTGTGCTTCGTGCAACACGCGTACGCCCTCGATTCCGTTTTCGACGACCTGGTAGAAGATCAGATAGTTCCTGAATCCACTGACTGGCCATGAGCGAAGACCGGGAAACCTTCGCTTGAATTCGTCGCGCTTGGCGCCCATCCCCGGCATGTCGGCCAGGCGTTGGTAATCAGTCTCAACGGCGGTCACGAGCCGCATCGCCGCATCGAGATTATCGGCGGCGATATAGTGAAATGAGCGCGTGATATCCTGATCGGCTGCAGGCGTGATTCGAACTTGTGCCGTGCTCACTCGCCGGTCCTGTGCTGTCGAATCAGATCGGCGCGTTTTTTCGCCCAGTATGCCTCGTCAACCACAATTGATGGACCACTGTTGAGGCCTTCGAGCAGTTGAGCTTCAAGCTTCGCCAGTTCTACCTGTCGCTGCTCTTCGCGTGCAAGCAGCGCTTGGACGTATTCACTTAGCGTCGACATGCCATTGGCTGACGCTTCGCGTTCGGCGAACTTCTTCAAATGATCGGGAAGCTCGATGTTAAGGATGGTCATTGCACGATTATTCTAACAATCGAACGAGCCTTGACACAGTTCAATCCACTGTCGTCCCCACCGGTTGCTGTTTGCCGATGGGGTTGCCTGTGCCTTTGATCGCGAGCATGCGCTCCAGCGCGAGCGTCGCCCATTTGCCGGTGTCGGGATCGACATTGATCTCGTTGACGACATTGCCTTCGACCAGGTTCTCCAGCGCCCAGCAGAGGTGGGGGAGATCGATGCGGTACATCGTGGTGCAGAGGCACTGGCAGTCGCTGAGAACGACGATCTTCTGCTCCGGGTGCTGCTTTGCGAGGCGGTTGACCAGGTGCACTTCGGTGCCGATGGCCCACTCGCTTCCCGGCGGGGCCTTTTCCACCTGCTGAACGATGTACGCAGTCGAGCCGGCGAGGTCCGCTTTCTGCACGACGTCGAACTGGCATTCGGGGTGAACGATCACCTTCATCCGCGGATGCGTCTTGCGCAGCTGATCGATGTGCTCGGGGCGGAAGAGCTGGTGGACCGAGCAGTGGCCTTTCCAGAGGACGAAGTCGGCATCGATGAGATCGCGCTCGTTGTTTCCGCCGAGGTCCTGGCGCGGATCCCAGACGACCATCCTGTCGAGGGGGTAACCCATCGCGTGGGCGGTGTTGCGACCGAGGTGCTGGTCGGGGAAGAAGAGGATTTTGATCTTTTTCGGTGGAGACAGTGCCACTGAAGTGGCACTGCCGGGTGACGCTTTGTTCGTGTGCTGGGCCGCGCCGCCTTTCAGCGCCCATTCGAGGACATTTCGACAATTGGAGCTGGTGCAGACGGCGCCGCCGTGCTCTCCGACGAAGGCCTTGATGGCGGCGGAGCTGTTCATGTAGGTGATCGGGACGATCAGCTGATCGGGGCAGGTTTGGTGAAGCTGCTCCCAGCATTCGATGGTCTGATCCAGGTTGGCCATGTCCGCCATCGAGCACCCGGCGCCCAGGTCCGGCAGGATGACGCGCACGTGCTCGGGCGTGAGGATGTCGGCGCTTTCGGCCATGAAGTGCACCCCACAGAAGACGACGTACTCGATGCGTTTCTCGGCGGCGGCCTTGCGCGAGAGCTCGAAGCTGTCGCCGGTGAAATCCGCGAAATCGATCACCGCGTCCTGCTGGTAATGGTGACCAAGGATGACCAGCTTTTTGCCAAGGGCGTCCTTGGCCATCTGGATGCGCACGCGCAACTCGGCGTCGGAAAGCTCGTTGTAGATTGTGGGAAGCGGTTGTTGCCAGCTCTTGATCATCGCGCCTGCTACTCCTTCGTGGGCGGATGATTGTATCCACCCTTACGAGATATACGCTGGCGGCGATGAAATGTGCAGCCGATTCTCCGCTTTTATCTCGCCGTAACTCTCTTCTGCGCATGAAGATGCGATATGGGTGGCTTCGTTTTTACGGCGCGAAGCGACCGCACGCCTTGAAGCAACCTGGAACAGACGGGAACGTCATCGGCCCCCTGTCGCGCGCTGCTGTTTCGACCAGAACTCCTCGCGCTTCTTCCGCACCTCTTGCGGCACCGGATTGGCGGCGATGAACTGCTGGGCCTGCTCCACCAGCTCGAAAAACGCGGGAAAATCCTCGCTGAAGACGAGCAGGCTGATCCTTCGCAAATCCCCGGTCTTGTCGTCGCGTTTTCCTTCGGTGAGGACGAGGAAATGGTTGCCGTTCCCCGCCTCCTTCACCTGGGCCGCATACGTGCGCGGGCCGACGGATTTGAAGTACTTCTGGAACAGGATCTTCGGCTCGGGCTTCGGGCCCGTTTGCGTCGAGGACTTCCTCTGGGCAGGAGCCGAGCCGCCAGAGGACGTAGATGCCGGCTTGGCACGCATGGATTCGGGCTTTTCGACGGCACGGGCAGACGGGAGTGGACGCGGACGTGCGAGAGCAGTGGACATGGCGACTCCTTCCGGTTCGATGTTTCTACGACAACGACAACGGCAGACGACGCACATCAAATTTTCAATTGCGGCCGATCAATTCTTCAATTGCAACGAATCAATGCGATCGCTCGATTTCCGGTCACACAATTGCGCTCGACAGAATGTGCTTTTTTCCCGTCCGCCGCACGAGCCATCGAGCCGGATGCCGCGCGCCGCTGCGCTCTGGGCTGGCCTTGAAGATGATCAGGCATCGCTCGAAAATCGCGCGGACTCCCCTCGCGCGAAATCAATCGCGAATCACAAAGCCAAAACCGCAGATCAGATTTAGTAACTTCGCAAAACGCCGATGACGACGCCTTGAACCCGGCAGCGGTCGGCATCGACGATGCGGGGTTCCATGGTCGCATTCGCCGGCTGGAGACGGATTTTCCCGCCGGGCTCTTTGTAAAAGCGTTTGAGCGTCGCTTCCCCGGTGTCGAGCAGCGCGACGACCTGCTCCCCATTGCGCGCGCTTTCGCGGCGCTCGATCACCACATAATCCCCATCGCACAGGTGATCTTCGATCATGCTCTCCCCGCGCACGCGCAGGCAATACACGCCGGCCTTGCTCTTGAACATCGATTCGAGGTCGATTTCTTCACGATTTTCGACGGCCTCGATGGGCGAGCCGGCGGCAATGTTGCCCAGCAGCGGGAGCTTGGTGTCGCGATTTTCATCGGGGAGTTTTTCATCCGCGATGATCTCCAAAGAGCGAGCCTTGTGCTTGTCCCGGCGCAGGACGCGCTTTTTTTCCAGGGCGCCGACGTGCTCGAAAATGGTGACTTTGCTCGTGCCGAGCTGGTCGGCCAGCTCCTGCATGGTCGGGGAATAGCCATGCAAGTGGCGATAATTTCGGATCGCGACGATGACGTCGAGCTGGCGGGGCGTGAGATTCATAAAGCGCTCCTTGCGAATCGAGTTGTGAAGCGATCGCGGCTGCCTCCGTCGCGCCGGTGTTGACCGATGCGGACGAACCGGCGCCGACGATTGCTGCGGCCTCTGCCGCCGCGGACTGAAGCAATGTGCCCAGGTCCGCGAGCAGCGCCTGAACTTCCTGTGGATCGAGCACCGACGGCTCGACAAGGATCGCGGACGGTCGGGTCGGGACCAGCGATGGGTCCGTTTCGCCGAGCCGCTCGATCTCATCGGCATCCGTGCCTTTTTGTGTGGTGCAGGCAACGCTGATCACGTCGCCGACGCCAGAAGATGGGGGCTCCTGACCCATCGTGTTCCACAGCGTTCGGCCGCTGTATGAAAAACATTACCCTAACATATCGGGTGGTGTCAAGCGGATTCTTGCGAGAAAATGTTTGGGTGTGGATGAGAGGGAGAGAGATGAGAGATGAGAGAAGACATCGGCTGCGTGTTGTGCGCTTTCTCGTCTCTTATCTCTCATCTCTCATCTCTTGCTCGGTTTTTGCAAAGTGCGACGCAGAGATGGGCCGATAGAAAAGATGTCATGGATCCCCTTGTTTCCGGCGTGATCAACTTTCAGCAGGCGGCGACGATGTCGCAGGTGCAGTATGCCGTCGCGCGGAAGATGCTCGACAACCAGGAGATGCAGGGAAGCGCCGCCATCAAGCTCATCCAGGCCGCGGCGAGTGAACCCACCCAAGCCGGCGACGCCCTCGTCGCCGCCGCCACCGGTCTAGGCGGCCAGCTCGACATGACGGCTTAACTTCGTTGACAACTAAAATGCAACCGCGGAGATGCGGAGGCGCGGAGAAAACACGCGGAGCAGATTCTCTTTCGGTTCTTCTCCGCGTTTGTTCTCCGCGCACACCGCGTCTCCGCGGTCGTATCCAATGCCATTGTAGTATAAAAGGACGACGGCGAGTTCCGGGTGGGAACTCGCCGTCGATCGTTTGCACGCGGCTGCGTGTAAGCCGAATTTTGTTTATCCTGATCGATCGCAACGGGCCTTCCGACTCGCTGCGCTCGCTCAAGATAGACGACCATTTCTCTGGGATTCCGGTTGCCCGGAACCTCAAGCGACCTACCCGCGGATAGGCCCGCAGCAGAGCCACGGGCATTGCGGCGCGAGCAGCGCCTCTCCGCATATTTGGTCTTGCTGCCGGTGGGGTTTGCCGTGCCGTTCGTGTCACCACAAACGCGGTGCGCTCTTACCGCACCTTTTCACCCTTGCCTGGGGAATAAGGATGAAGGATGAAGGGTGAAGGATGAAGACGTTAGCGCGTGCGCCCCTGGTTCATCCTTCGTCCTTCAGACTTCATCCTTACTCCCCCGGCGGTTTGTTTTCTGTGGCACTTTCCGGCGGATTGCTCCGCGTCGTCGTTAACGACCACCGTGCTCTGGCAGTTCGGACTTTCCTCATTCCGACAGAACCGGAACGCGATCGTCACTGCAGCCGCGACTCTATTATACGTGTTTGGATCAGGGAATGTTTTTCAGTGGAAGCCCGAATTCCGAAACCCGAATTCCAGATTCTTGCATTACCCGCTGCGCGAGTACCCAACGCTCAGAATGACACCGGCCCGCACACATTCGGGCATTGCGTCATTCGGGCATTGATTCGGAATTCGGGTTTCGGAATTCGGGTTTACGATCCGGCTTTCCCACTCATCCTTCAAAATTCAGGCTCACCGCGCGGACCGTTGGCAGCGGTGGGGGTGTCGCGATCCAGCGGCTTGGTTTGCCGATCAGGGGCCAGGCGCGTTTGCCCAGGATGACTGAAAGCATATCCCCTCCGCGGGTGTTGAACTGACGTGAGAGAAGCAGGCCCAACGCGATCACCGCGCCGGCGACAAACCCACCCACGTGCGCCCAGTCGGCGGTCCCTCCCCCGATGCTGTCACGGCTCAGCAGGCCGCTGAGCAGGTCCCATGCGAAGTAGATGAGCAGAATCCAGAATCCCCGGATGGGGACGATCTTCAGCTTCAGCGGAACGATGAAGCGCAAGCGAAACCACCAGGCGCAGTAGATGCGATGAATCGGGAAGAGGATGAGGTACATGCCCGCCAGGCCGTTGATTGCGCCGGACGCGCCGAGCGACGGGATCGGGATGAGATGCGTCGTGAAATAATTCTGCGACAGCCCCGCGATCACACCGAGGATCGGATAGATGATCAGCGTTGGGATGTCCCCGATCAGCGCGTTCACGCGCGAGCCGAAGACCAGCAGAAACACCATGTTTCCCCCCAGGTGCAGTGTGAAGGCATAGATGTTCGACGGGTCATGCAGCAGGATGTGCGTGAAGAGCTGCCACCAGTGAAATGGCTCGCCTTTGGGCAATTCTCCAAAGGTCGACTCGAAGGCCTTGCGCGACAGGTCCTTGTCGGGCACCGATCCCTTGAGCGATTTCTTCGCCGCCTCGAACGCGAGCACCGCGCGCTCGCCCAGCGCGTGTACGACCTTCTCGATCGACGCATCGGAGATTTGCCCGTTGGTCTGATCGCTCGGCGGCCAGAGCATCAGCGAGCGCCCCGCCTGTCCGTCGGAATTCTGCTGCGCGATGAAGAAGATCAGGCTGACGAGAATCGTGAACGCGGCGATGCCCCAGATCGCGTATGGTTTCCGCGTGCCGAAGGCTTCGGATGCGATCGGCAGCGGGAAGATCGTCCATGGCAAAATCCAGCTGATCCAGCGCAGGATCTCGCTCGCTCGCTCAACGAGCACGTCTTCGTCCATTCCGCCGCTGGTGAGCAAGGGTCGCCCGCTGAAAACATTGATTCCACAGGCGATGCAGATGCGCGCATTGGGCGCGAGCGATTTGTTGCAGCTGGGGCAGATCGGTCCGCCGGTGGTGATTTCGATCCCGCGCGCTGCGCCGGGTGGGAGTGGGGCGCTGGCGGGAACGGGCGGCGCGCTCGCCGGCGCGAAATGCGCCGTCGGAATCGGCGGTGGCTCGGTGGGCAATGCCGGGGGCGCCGCGGTCACGTGATACATCGAGCGATAGATCAGCTCGAACTCGCCGAGGGTGATGCGATCGCCATCGATCAGCGGATGCGAAGAGATGCGAAACCCGTTGACGTAGATGCCGTTGGTGCTGCCGTGATCTTCCAGCTGCCATTGCGATGGGCCGAAATCGATCCGACGCAGGAAACCGTGGTTGCGCGACACCAGCTCCCCGTCGAGCAGGATGTGATTTCCCGGGCGCTTGCCGATATCGATGTTCGGCACCCCGCCGAGCAGGAGCACTTCTCCCGCGCGCTTAGGCCCGGATTCCACGAAGAGCAGCGCATCAAAGTCGGCGGCGCCCGCGCCTTCACCCAGCTGCTCAGCGCACACCGGCATGATCAGCGCGCCGCAGTTGCGACAGCGCTGGGCGAAGTTGAGCTGGTTCTCCGCCGTCCGAAAAATCGCGCCGCAGACACAACTGGCCTCGATCATCCAACCAACCCCACATTTGCAACGACAGATCGCTCCGCTTCGCGCTCCGCGACCACCCATTCTCAACGCATCAATGAACCGTCATTATCCTACCGGCATCGATGTCTTCCAGATCGTCGATTGATCCGGCACCGAACGATCCCGATACGTCGAGATCATCGACCAGCGGTCCGTGCCTGCGGAGTTCGGATGCGAGCTGTGCACCGCCAGGTCACTGAAAAAGACGGCTCCCCCGCGCTGCACCGGGATCGTCTCAACCGTCAGGCCCGCGAGATCCTTCTCCTCAATGCGATTATCGAATCCCTCTTCGCCCTGCAGCACCTTCTTGGGAAACTCGCGCTGGTGCGTCCCGGGGATGAACTTGAGGCAACCATTTTCCGGCGTCGCATCGTCCAGCGCGATCCAGACGGAGATCTTCTCCGCTCCGCCCCAGTAAAAGCGGTCCTGGTGCCACGGCGAGCTGAAGGTCGTGGCGCTATTCTTGTAAACCGATTTGACGCTCAGGAAATCGACGTCCGGGCCAATGATCTGATGCAGAATGCCCACGACGTTCGGCTCGGCCATCTTCGGGCGGAAGTAATCGGGAAGCTGCTCGTTAAACCAAACGCGCACGCCATGCTTCGCGGAGAATTTCTCCTTGAGCAGCAGGTCTTTGATCTGCGCCTTCCACGCGAGCATTTCCTCGCCGGAGTAAAGACCCGGAACCAGCAGATACCCGTCGCGTCGATAGCTGGCGAGTTGATCGGATGTAAGCGGTCCCACTGAAGCGGTCGTCGTCACAAATGCCTCCCGTGCTTAAGACGAGCTACGATTGTATAGTGTGCGGCTCGAAATTCAGAGGAACCACAGATGGACACTGATAAACACAGATGAGAGGCGAGAGATGAGAGAAAACCGCTGATCCTTTCTCTCGTCTCTCATCTCTCATTTTATTCTTATCCGTGTGCATCGGTGTTCATCCGTGGTTCCAGTTCTTAACGAAAGTTCCCGAACATGGCTCTGGAAGTCGGAATTGTCGGTCTGCCCAACGTCGGCAAAAGCACGATCTTTAACGCGCTCACGGCCGCGGGGGCGCTGGCGGCGAATTACCCGTTTGCCACGATCGAGCCGAACGTCGGCGTGGTCGATGTGCCGGACGAGCGCCTCGCGATCATCAACCAGTTTCAGAAAACCGAGAAGATCATCCCCGCCCAGGTGCGGATCGTCGATATCGCCGGAATCGTCCGCGGGGCCAGCACCGGTGAAGGCCTCGGCAACAAGTTCCTCTCCCACATCCGAGAGGTGGATGCGATCCTGCAGGTGGTGCGCTGCTTCGAAGGCGGGGACATCACGCACGTGGAGGGCACGGTCGATCCGATCCGGGATATCGAAACAATCGATACCGAGCTCGCCTTAGCCGACCTCGAGTCGGTCACCAGCTCGCTGGACAAAGCCGAGCGGCTGGCGCGCAGCGGAGACAAGGAAGCGATCGCCAGGGCGGATTTATTGCGAAAATGCAAATCGCAGCTGAACGAGGGAAAAGCGGTCCGGGCGATGGAGCTGTCACCCGACGAGCAGAAGCTCGTGAAATCGCTGGGGCTGATCACCGCGAAGAAAGTGCTGTACGTCGCGAACGTCGCCGAGGATGATCTGCACGGCGAAGGCCCGCTCGTGCAGCGCGTCCGCGAGCGCGCCAAGAGCGAAGGCGGCGCGGTCGTTCCCGTCTGCGGGAAACTCGAAGCGGAGCTCGCCGAGCTCGGACCCGAAGATCGCAGGGAGATGCTCGAATCGATGGGCCTGAAAGAGCCCGCGCTCGCGACGCTCGCGCGCGAGGCCTATCGCCTGCTCGGGCTCCAGTCCTTCTTCACCAGCGGCCCGAAAGAAATCCGCGCCTGGACCATCCCCGTCGGCGCCACCGCCCCCCAGGCCGCGGGCGTCATTCACACCGATTTCGAAAAAGGTTTCATCCGCGCCGAGATCTACACGCTCGACGACCTCAAGCAATACAAAACCGAGCCAGCCATCAAGGCCGCCGGGAAGATGCGCGCCGAGGGCAAGAGCTACGTAATGAAGGACGGCGACATCACGCATTTCCTGTTCAACGTGTAGTCGCGCGGCTGATTGACCCCCACCCTCTCCCGGTAGTCCGGGAGAGGGCAGGGTGAGGGTTCTGCCTATTTCGAGAGCGACTTCGTGAATCACCAGAACCCTCACCCCAACCCTCTCCCGGCGTACCGGGAGAGGGAGTGAAAGCAACGCGTTCGCACCGACGGCAGCGAGCGTTACGCCTCTTCTTCGTGCAGCGATTTTCCGCGGTCCAGTTTCAGCGCGATGTCGGCGGTTTGTTTTTGGGCGCGCTGGGTGGGGGAATGGGCGGCGGTATAGCGGGCGATCGCGAGGAGGATATTTCGTCCCGGCGGGGTGTTGCCCCATTCGCGGAACTGGCTGATGCCCGCTTCGAGCATCTGGAACGTGTGAAACTCCGCGTCCTCGCGCAGCACGCCTTCGGCCAATGTCTCGATGAGCTTTTCAACCGGATAATCGGCCGCGAGATACTGCGCGACGATGCGCGCCGCCGCGTTCACGTTCTGCTGCGAATCCAGCGCCTTGAGATACGCCTCGCAAAGCTCATCGGCGCTCGCGTTTGACCGCTCGAGCGGTTCGCGCTCGCCAGGCAGCGCCGCGGGGGGAACATTGAGGAACCGATCCAGGTAGACGGACATCGCCCCGTGAAACACGCCGCGCAGGACGTCGAACGGAACCGCGTCGGTTCCCGTCGTGATCCGCTTCATACTCTGATTCAGCGCGTTGCAGTACGTGAAGGTGTGCAGCGCGGTAATCCAGTCGCCGAACTCGTTGCTCGTGCCGAAGCGCGCGACGCGCATGGCCGCGGCGTAGGCCAGCGATTTCGTCAACTGCGTCGGCTTTGCGCCGGCGCGAATCGCTCGCTCCAGCGCATCGATGATCTTCGTCGGATCATCGACCAGCAGCTCGTCCGCGAATTGTTCTTCTTCGCGCCACTCCTTGCCGCGTCCGGAGTACTCCCACGTCGGGAGCATCATCGTCACTTTCGCGCAGCGCGTGAACAGATCGATCGGATGCCGCCAGGCGCTGGTCTCCTCAGCCCCGCGCGCACTCACCAGCTGCCGCACCACCGACGGCAGGATCTGCCGCGCGTGCTCCCACCCGATCAGGTCGAGCAGCTCGAGCGATTTGTTGATGAAATCCAGCGCATGCCCGCCATCGGCATACAAGCGATCCGTGGCGGCGGCCAGCAGCATCTCCGCGAGCTGCGCCGGCGTCGCGCCGTTCTCGATCGCGGTGAGCAGCGTTCGCTCGGCGGCGTCTCGATGCCGCACGCGCGTCCAGTTGCGCAGCCACTGGCGAAGCGTCTGGAGCGAGACATCACTTCCCTCCAGCGCATGCCGCTCGCGCCGGGGAATCTGCCCGGCGCAGTCGCCCGCGACGTGCGTCATTCCCTGGTACAGCGCGAAGAACTGCAGTTCCTGCGGGAGCGCCGGCACGAGATTCCCCATCGCGGTCATGATCGTCATGCCGCTCGCCCACCCGTCGCGGTGCGTGACGCCGAAGATCGCCGCGTCGCGCAGCATCGCCCGATAGTCCACTCCTTCACGTTGTAATGCGATAATCGATTTTGCAATGACGAGGCCAATGTCCTGCGCCATCCCCTCGACCAGCCGCTTCTGCCAATGCGCGCGAGGGTCCGCAAGCGTCGTCGTGCTGGCGACGAACACGATGCCGTCCTCGACCTTCACCTCGGCGCTCAGCACGTCGTCCGCGAAGAGATCGAAGGTGCATCCGCTGCTCAGGTCGAAGCGCGCGTGATGCCAGTGGCAGGTGAGGATCCCGTCCGACACGCTTCCGCGGCTGAGGGGAAACCCCATGTGCGGGCAGCGATTATCGACCGCGTGCACGGCGCCGTTGTCGTAAAACACCGCGATCGGGTGCTGCGCCCCGCGGACAACGATCTTTCCAGCACAGTGGGATCCGAAGCTTGGAATTCACGTGACTTGAAGTCGCG
>JADMIO011101917.1_pt1 | contig 56768 bp, 44 predicted proteins | sample 8958161 | NCBI WGS metagenome assembly JADMIO01 (sample SAMN16585339, study PRJNA669376) | soil metagenome | isolation source: Crop rotation soil | place: USA: Cullars Rotation, Alabama | collected 2011
CCGCCAATCTGGCGGCGGGCATTACGGCGGCTGCGCTCACGGGCACCGCCGCGCTGATCGCTCCCGCGGGAGTGAAGCTTGGAATCATCACTTTCATGACGACCGCAAAAACCACCACCTGGCTGGCCGGGGGCGCACTCGTTTTGGCGCTTGGGTATTCGGGGTTCCAACATTTCCAGACGGCCAATCTCGGCGAGGAGGTGGGGCGATTGATGCAGGAACAACACCGACTGGAAACCGCTCTCCGACAGAATGAGCAAAACGCCGCCAAATCGGAACGGCGTGCCGGACAAGCCGAACAACAGTTGGCCGAATTGCTACGCAAGCCGGCCGAAACGTCTGCAATGAAAACCTCGCCAGCAGCCAGTCGTCCTGCGGCGTCCCGGACCGACATCCAAACGCTTCGCGCGGAGAAAATGGCCCGCATGAAACCTCTCCTTGAGGCGGGCGCCCCGATCAAGGGCGCAATCATTTCGATGGTCGATGGCAAGCCGACGCCGCGACCGGTGGAGTTTGTGATGGGAAAGGAAACGCGAATCGAAGCGGGCGATGACGGCACCTACCTCGTCACGCCGGCCTTAAACGAGGATGGAAGCGTCAACTACTCGTTCTCGATTTCGAAAAGCTCTCCGGACGGGGTGGAGACCAAGAGTGAGTTCATCGTCAAACAGACCCCGTGGGGCGCGTTCACCTGGGGAACGAAGAGCGGTCAGGCGATCGCTTTCGATCCCGACGAAACCGGGCCATAGCCACACCGCTACCGCGCCTGCGCGGAATAGCGCCGCAGGTCGAGGGTGTGTTTGCCCTCAGGGGGGAAATCGATTTTGGGGACGAAGCGTGCCTGACCGATGGTGTGCGGCCATGGCTCCCAACGCTCGGCCCGGCGGATCGCGGCGGTTTTGTCATCGTCGGGGGCCGTGGGATAGGCCGAGTTGGCTGGATTCCAGACATGCCAGCGGGCGGCGGCGATGACCACGAGCGTGGCGCGATCAACCCATTCGAGGAGCAGCGGGGCGTGCACCGGCACGTGTGGCTGCAGCGATGGAGTAAGATAAAACGCGCGGTAGCGGATGCCCGTCGCTGCCGCGACGGGTAGCTGAGAGCTGAAAGTCAATGGCTGAGAGCCAGCGGGGCCAACTTCTCTGAATTCGCACGGGAGGCCGTTGACGAGAAGCAGGCCGCCTTCGAGGTATTTTTTGTCGGAGATGCGGGCTTCGATGCGATCGACGCTGGAGTCGACCGTGCGCGCGACGGTGCCCGCGTTGGGCGACTCGCCGAGCAGCGGCCACGCTTCGAGGGCCTGGCGAAACTCGATGGTGAAGTTTTCCTCCTTGGGCTTTTTGGCCTTCGGGTCCGCGGGATCGGCGGGCGGCTGGAATTTGAGCGCGAACTCGCCGAGCTTGGGAAAACGGAATTCCCACGGCGCACGGAGCCATTCGGGATCGAAAGGGATGGCGTGTTTTTTTAGGTCGTCGCAGATCGCGGCGAGGTCCTCCCACACGAAGGCGGGAAGGAAAAACCGGTCGTGAAGTTCCCCGGCCCAACGAACGAATGGCGACTTGAACGGTTCGGCGGCGAGGCGTGCAAGAATGGCCCGGACGAAAAGCGCGGTGACGGATTGCACGGCGCATTGCGGATGCGTTTCGAAGGCGCGGAATTCGACGAGGCCGAGGCGGCCGTTGGGCGAAAAAGGATTCCAGAGTTTGTCGACACTGATCTCGGCGCGATGGGTGTTGCCCGAACGATCCATCAGGAGATCGCGGAAGAGCAGGTCGAAGAGCCCGAGGTTTTGCGGCGTGCCGAGGCTCTCGGCGCCAGCGCAGGCGATCTCGAGTTCGTAGAGCGCTTCAAAGGTGGACTCGTCGATGCGCGGCGCCTGTGAACTCGGGCCCATGTAAGCGCCGGTGAAGGCGTAGCTCAGCGCTGGGTGATGCTGCCAGTAGCGAATGATCGAGGGCAGCAGCGCAGGGAAGGCGAAGAACGGCGAGAGCAGGCCGACGGGTCCGCCGAACACCAGATGCGCTCCGCCGCCGGTGCCGACCTCGCGGCCGTTGAACTGGAGTTTGCGGGCGGAAAGGCCACAGGCGGTGGCGGCGGCGTAGAGTTGCTCCAGCTGTTTATTGTAGTCGGCCCACGTGCCACAGGGGGTGAGGTTGATCTCGAGCACACCCGGATCGCTCGCGAGGCCGATGGTCGGGAGTTTCGGGTCGGGCGGAGGTGCATAACCCGCGAGGACCGCGTCGTGGAGCTTGAGCGTCGCGAGCGCGTCTTCGATTTGCGGGAGCAACGCTAGGTAGGACGCGAGCAGCAGCGGCGGGATGAAGATCGTGAGGGAGCCGGCGCGAATTTCCGCGGTAAGGGCGCGGCGGAGATTTTTTTCGCCGAGCTGGCCAAGGGGAAGGCGGAGGCCGGCGGGACTTTCCCCGGGGAAAAGCGGAATGGGTGGCGCGGAACGAGGGAAGACGGCGGTCCAGTCGTCGGTGATCCAAGTGCCGACGGGCTGATCGAGCGGGAGGACGTAGCCGGTGATGGCGCCGGGCGCGGCGGTTTCGGCGAACGGGAGCGCAGACGTCGGATCCACGCCGAGAGAACGCGCGAGAGTCTCGATGAATTTTTTTGCCTGCGCAGGCTTGTGCGTGCCGGTTTCGTTGTCGGCGCGGAGCAGCTTGATGTCGTGCCAGACCGGCTGACCGTCGACGCGTCGTTGGATGAGGAGCGTCCAGCGGGGGAGCGGTTCGCCCGGATAATGTTTGCCGGAGGTTTCGAGAATGACGGAGCCGGGGAAGGCGGTGCGGACAAGTTCGCGGGCGAGCTTGCGGGCGTAACCGAGTTTGGTCGGGCCGAGAGCGGCGGTCTGCCATTCCACGCCGTTGGGGGAAACCGGAACGAAGGTAGGCTCGCCGCCCATGGTGAGGAGGACATGGCTGCGTTTGAGCGAAGTCTCGACGGCGTCGCCGCATGCGAGCAGGGATTTCCAAGTCGGAGCGGCGTAAGGAATGGACATGGCGGGCTGGGATCGTCGAAGCGGCAAGGTCATCTGCTGAACAGCGGATTGGCCTTAAAGTTTGTCGATGGTGAGCAAAGTATGCAGGTTCGAGGCCACGGGACCAGCCGCGTAGAAATTTCCCTGAATGGGATTTACACTTTCCGCGAGGGCGGCGTGGGCGACGGGCACGAAATTGTCGTCGCAGAAAATTCCGCGCGTGGGATCGAGACCGCGCCAGCCGGCACCGGGCAGATAAACCTCGGCCCACGCATGCATCGTCGGCGGGAGCGGGTTCGTGAGGTTCGGGTCCGCCAGCTCGTGGAGATAACCACTAACGAAGCGCGCCGCGAGGCCGAGCGAACGGCAGAGCGCGATGAAAAACACGGCGTAGTCGCGACACGAGCCGCCGCCGAGCAAGAGCGTTTCGGAAGGGGTTTGGATGCCGGGTTCGTCGCGGCGGCGATAGCCGAAGGCGTGGCGGATGGCCGTGTTAAGCGCGGTGAGAAACGAGACGGTATCGGAGGGTGGCGCGGGAAGATGCCGGTTCAGCCAGGCGCGGAGGGAGGCTTCGTCAGTTCCGGCGGGCGGCGCGAGATAGGGCGCCAGCACGTAGCGTTCGGCGGGATCGTAGGCGAAAGGGAAGTTGAACGCGGACGGTTTGACGAAGAAATCGAAGGGATTGGTGTCGAGCGTCTCGACGAGAAACTCGGAGCGAAACTCGAGTTTGGTCGCAAGCGTGTTGACGTCGAAATAAGCCCATTCAAGGGCATTGCCCTCGACATCGCTGGTCGGCACGCGGCGGGCATCGGGCGAGAGCGTGAGTTCAAAATTGTGCAGGCGCTGGCGCGGGGTTTCGCGCGGCCGGAGGAAGATCGCATGTGGCGCAAACGACACGGGCTGCGTGTAGTCGTAGCGCGTGAGATGGGTGATACGGAGAAACATGCGGGCGTAAGCGGTTGGGCCATAGCTCAAAGCCTGCCGTTTGTCTTGGCAATTTAAGCCCGACACAAAATACCCGGCCGATAAAGCGGATTTCCTGTTCGGTTTTGAAGGCTGCGGTGTCTAGGTGGCAGCCATGCAGGAAGACGATATTACCTTGCTTCGACGCTTTGCCGAATCGCACGCGCAGGACGCGTTCGCCGAGGTGGTGCGGCGCAACATGGACGCCGTCTATTCGTCCGCGCTGCGGCGGGTGGGTGGGGATGTTCACTTGGCGCAAGACGTGGCCCAGCAGGTGTTCTGCACCCTGGCGTGCCGGGCTGGGGAACTTGCGCGGCATCCCGTCCTCGCCGGCTGGCTCCACGCGGCAACGCGCAATGCCGCGGCCAACGTCGTGCGCACCGAAATTCGCCGGCGGGCGCGCGAACAAGAAGCTTATGCCATGAACGAAATTTCCACCCCGCCCCAAGACACCGCCAGCTGGGATCGCGTCGCGCCGGTGCTCGACGAGGTGATCGACGAATTGAGCGCCAGCGACCGCACGGCGGTATTGTTGCGGTTTTTCGACCGACGCAGCTTTGCGGAGATGGGGATGGTGTTAAAATCGAGCGAAGACGCCGCGCGCATGCGCGTTGATCGTGCCGTGGAAAAATTGCGGGTGCGACTGGCCCGGCGTGGAGTCGTCACCCTCGGGGCAGCTCTGGGTGCGGCGCTGGCGGAAAACACCGTCATCGCGGCGCCGACGGATTTGGCGGGCAGGGCGTCAAACGAGGGCATGCGCGTAGCCGTGGCGCCGGCCCGGCCGTCGGAGTGGCTTCAGGTCGAGCGGTTGGCGTGCGTCGTCAGTCTGGCGATGTTCGTGACGGCGCTGGGGGTCGCGCTCCTCGCTTACCGAGCGAGCCGAAAAACCGACGCCGAGTTGGCCACCGAGCAACGCACGCTGGCGGTCGTCGAGGAGCGTTCGCGCGAACCGGCCGGGGCCGCACAGACCACGACACCTGTGCGTGGAGCTGCGGAGCAAATGGGGTTGCCCGATGACGCGACCCGACGGCGGGCGGGCGGACGGAAGGTCGAAATCGGGGCGGTTTACGATCCGCTTTATCGCGTGCTCCAACTGACGCCGGGGGAGATCGCGCAATTTGAAGCCATCGGTGCACGCAGCCCGGGCGCTACGATCTGGACGTATGAACTCGCCTCCAGCGACCCGGCGGCTTTGCCGGCTCTCTCGCCGACGCTGTCTCCGGAGGCGAGCGAGGTGGAGTTGCGGGCGTTGCTGGGCGAAGCCGCCTACCTGCGCTACCAGGATTTTAACCGAATACTGCCGGCGAGAGATCTGGCGATCCAGCTCGCGAGCGCCGTTTATCTGACCGACCCGCTCACTGCCGAACAAGGCGAACGACTCACGCGTATTCTGGCGGAGGCCAGCCCGGCTTATCGAGCCGGCCGGACAATTGATCGGGCGAGCCTCGATTGGGAGGCAGTGCTCGTGCAAGCGGCGAATGTTTTGACGCCGCGGCAATTGGCCGCCTTCGGCGGCGCAGTGAGAAAAAACGAGATGTTTCACCAAGCACTCGTGCAACGCCTGCGCATGGCGGCAACCGCGGCGGATGCCGGGCAACGTTAAAGCGATGCGAATCCAAATTTCCATTCTCGCAGCTTCGCTCGTCGGCACGGGCGTCGCGCTCGGGGTTGCGCTACAGCTGGAGCGGAAGGCCACCGGACAGCGCGTTGCGCTGGTGTCGGCCGTCGAGAAACGCAGCCGACTCGAAGCGGCGATCGCCCGGACCCGTGCGTCGAGGGCTGGCATCGCGCTGGACGCGACCGCTCTCGAGGCCGCAACGCGTGTGGCGGAAAAATCTTTTATTCCGCCAGCCGCTCAGTCGATACGGGAGGTTTTGCCGCTGCCGGTTGATCCACTGTTGAACGATCCGGTCCTGCAAAATCTCTATCTTGCGGCCGAGCGCGCGAATATCGGCGTGCGGTATGAGCCATTGTTCAAGCAGCTGAATATCGAGGGTGCGCAGATCGAGTCCTTCATCGAACTAGCAATGAAGCGGCATGAGCAACGGATGGACCTGGCCGACATCCAGCAATCGCAAGGTTTGGGCGCAGCCGATCCGGCGCTCGCCGCACTGCGGCGCAAGGCCGCAGAGGATTTCGAGAAACGTCAGGTGGCGCTTCTCGGTCGAGGAGGCTACCAGCGATTGCAGGAATTCGAGCGGAAGCTGCCGGTTCTGGAACTGGTCAATCACTTCGCAGGCGCGGTCGCGCTCGAAGGACAACCTCTCACGCCGCTCCAGTCGGACAATCTCGCGACCGTGCTCGCCAATGCCAGCGCCCCCTACAACGACGGCGGTCCGGCCGATCCCGATCGCGTGGACTGGCCGGTTGCACTGAGCGAGTCGGCCAAGGTGCTTTCGGAGCCGCAACAGCGTATGTTCTTCAATCTGGCACCGCGTTACCCCGTCGACGACGGCGGACCGCATCCGACAGAATAACGCGCTGCTGCAGCCTGGGGTTCGACCGGGGACGGAGCGGAACGACGGCCTTTTTTCATATGCACACCACAAAAAAAATCATCCTGACTACACTCTGCATCGGCGGATTCTCGTGCCGGATGGCAGCGACGGAATTCTTCGTTCGGGCCAACGCCTCGTATGCCGACTATCAGGCGGACGCTTTTGCGTCGAAAACCGGGCCGACGCTGGAGGCGGGCGCCTTGATCGGTTCGTCCAGCCGCCACGCCGTGGGTGTGGAATTCGCCCGCTTTCCATGGGAAATGGACGCGACGTTTCCGTCCCTCCTCGCACCGGGGAGCTCCCTTGGCACAACGGGCAGCGGGCATCTGGCTCCTCTCCTGGCGAGCTATCGCTACTATTTTCAGAAGCCCGACGCGCGGTGGCGTTTTTTTCTGGGCGTAGCGGCAGGAGCAACGCAGATCTCCGGCCGGATCGACACCCGGCTTTCGGGCACCGCATCTGGCGGTGAAGTGAAGGGCTGGGCGAATACGGCCGCGGGCACCGCCGGCCTCGCCCTGGCCATCACTCGAAACGTCGCGCTCGAACTATCCTGTCGCTACCTGCAGACCGAGGAAATCGATTACGTTTCCTACGGCTTCGCCGGCAGCCTTGGTTTTGTCGGTCCGGCCTCCCCGCCGACGCCGTTCGCGGCGAGCAAGCTCCGCGTCGCTTCGCTCGGTCTTTCGATCAAATTCTGATCTTGGCGGGCCGCACTGCGGTCTTGGGATCGGGTTGAAAGTCGACTGCGGCCGGCTCAGTGCACCGCGGCCAGCGGGGCTGGCACCTCGCGGACGTTGACTTCGACCTTGAGCGAGCGGGTGGGCGCGCCGCGGTAAGTGCCGTTCACCGGGCGGATATCGGCATAGTCGCGACCGACGGCGAGTTTGACGTAGCGGTCGTCGGCGACGCGGTCGTGCGTGGGATCGAACGGGGCCCAGCCGAAGCCCGGAATGTAAGCTTCGATCCACGCGTGGGAGGCTTCGATTTCGCGCGGGCGGCGGGTGTTGTTGAAAAAATAGCCGCTGACGTAGCGCGCGGGAATGCCGACGCTGCGGCAAAGTCCAAGGTGGACATGCGCGAAGTCCTGACACACGCCCATCCGCAGTTTGAGCGCTTCGGTGGCGCGCGTGTTCACCCCGGTGCTCTTGGGCTTGTAGGCGAAGGTGCGATAAACGTGCGCGCCGAGCCGGCGGACATCGGCCCACACGTCACCGCGGCCGTCGGCGAGGGCGTCCTGCGCTTCACGCCAGAGGTCGACATCGAGGGGAACGTAATGAGAGCTGCTGTAAAACTCGGCCAGCATTTCGCGCTCGGAGGAGCCTTCGAGTTCGGCCGCCGGAACCGAGGGCACCGTAGGGCGGGCGGTCATGGGTAGCGTATCGACGAGTGAAGTGGCTTCGATAACCAGCTTCGAGTGGTTCGCGGCCACGTCGAAGTAGTGAATCGTGTTGCCGTAGAAGTCCTCGTATTCGCGGGTCGAGGCGACGGGCGTGAGGTTGAGTTTAAACTCGCGGCAGTGCTGGGTGGAGTCGTCCACCGGCAGGAGACGGACTTCGTTGAAGCTGTCGTGCGCCTTGCCGGCGTAGGTGAACGTGGTGCGGTGAAGGAGGCGAAGATGCATGGCCCAGAGCCGCGTTGGCGGCGGCAGAGGAGAGCGGCGCGGCGGGAATTATTGCTGCGCCTGCTGCTGTTGTTGTTCGCCCGGTTCCGAATCCGTTGGATAAAACATGGTCGTTTCAACCACCACGCCGCTAATGCGGTCAAGGGATTGCTGGGTCTCGAGCAGGAATTCGTGGAGGCCCTTTTCCTGCAGCACTTCCGTGATGGTCAGCGACTGAAGATCGGCGAGCAGGCGATGGGACGCGCGGGCGGCGGCGGAGCGGGGACGCGCGCCGGTTTCACCGAGGATGCGACGGAGGAGCTCGTCGACCCGCATCACGCAATATTGGAGCGAACGCGGAAACGAATCGGAAAAGATGAGAAACTCGGCGGCCTTCCACGGGAGAATCTCGCGCACGTAAAAGCGGCGATAGGCCTCAAGCGCGCTCGCCGAACGAAGCACCGCCTGCCATTGCGCGGTGTCGACCGCGCCGCCGACATCCGTGGCGCTCGGGAGGAGGATGTGATATTTCACATCGAGGATGCGCGTGGTTTTGTCGGCGCGTTCGAGGTATTTTCCAAACTCGAGAAACTCCCAGCCTTCGCTGCGGGAGTAAGTCGCGGCGGTCAGGCCCTGAAACAGGTGGGCGCTGCGTTTGACGGTGGCGAAAAATTCGTTGGTCCCCGTGGCCCGCATCTCGTCCGCGCTGCGGTTGTGGAGAAAGAGATAGAGCTCATTGATCGTCTCCCACATCTCCAGGGAAATCTGGTCGCGGACCATGCGGGCGTTTTCCCGGGCGGAGAAAATGCAGGAGAGAATCGAATTGGGATTCCGCAGATCGAACGCGAAAAATTCCGTGACGCTGCGACTGTCGGCCGACTCGTAATGTTTTGCGAACAACTCCTCGTCGCCCGAACTCGCGAGGATGGAGCCCCAATGATCCTTGATCGTCGTGTCGTTGAAGCCTTGAAAATCGAGGAGGAGCTGGTGATTGACGTCGAGCAGGCGGGCGAGATTTTCGGCGCGTTCGATGAAGCGGCTCATCCAGTAAAGCGAGTGCGCGACGCGCGAGAGCATCACGGTCGCTTGGGCGCGTGGCAGCGGGGTGGGGGCTTTGGCGGCGGGAGGCATTTTTATAAAAGCTCCAAGCTCCAACCTCCAAGCTCCAGAGAAACTTCAAATTTCAAAGTAAGGAAATTTTGGAGCTTGGGGGCTTGGAGCTTCATTGGAGCTTGGAGGTTGGTGTTTGGAGCTTCTGGTTCATTCATCCCCCTGCAGCACCCAGGTGTCCTTCGAACCGCCGCCTTGGGAGGAGTTGACGACGAGCGAGCCCTTGCGGAGGGCAACGCGGGTCAGTCCACCCGGCGTGACGGTGATCTTTTCGCCATAGAGAATGTAGGGCCGCAAATCGATGTGCCGCCCTTCGAGCTGGCCATCGCACCAGGTGGGCGAACGGGAGAGCATGATGGGATCCTGCGCGATGAAGTTACGCGGATTGGCGGCGACTTGGGCGCGGAATTTTTCGCACTCTTCCTTGCTCGAGGCCGGGCCGATCAACATGCCGTAGCCGCCGGCTTCGTTGGCGGATTTCACGACGAGCTTGTGGATGTTTTCCAGAATCATTTTCCGGTCGAGCGGCTCGGAGGCGAGATAGGTGTTCACGTTCGGCAGGATCGCGTCCTGGCCGAGGTAATATTTGATGAGCTTCGGAACGTAGGCGTAGATGACCTTGTCGTCGGCCACGCCGGTGCCGATGGAATTGGCGAGGGCGACGTTGCCGGCACGGTAGGCGTTCACGAGGCCGGGAACGCCGAGCATCGAGTCGGCGCGAAAGACCGTCGGATCGAGAAAATCGTCGTCGATGCGGCGGTAAATCACATCGACGGGGACGAGGCCGGCCGTGGTGCGCATGAACACGTGAGTGTCGCGCACGACGAGATCGCGGCCTTCGACGATCGGAATGCCCATCTGCCGGGCGAGAAAACAATGCTCGAAATACGCGCTGTTGAAAACGCCGGGCGTGAGGAGCACGACGTTCGGCCTGTCGCCGCCGTGGGGTGCGATGTGCAGGAGCGCTTTGACGAGTTCGTCCGAGTAGCTCTCGACGGGCCGGACGCCGTAGCTTTGGAAAAGATTGGGAAACGCACGACGCATCGCGGCGCGGTTTTCGAGCATGTAGCTGACGCCGGACGGGCAACGGAGATTGTCCTCGAGCACGAGGTAGTTGCCCGCGTGGTCGCGAATGAGATCGGTGCCGCAGATGTGGACATAGATGTCGCGCGGAACCTGGCAGTTCATGAACTCGCGCCGGAAATGCTTGGCGCCGAGAATGAGCGCGGCGGGGACGATTTTGTCCTTCAGACACTTTTGGTCATGATAGATGTCGTCGAGAAAAAGATTGAGCGCCGTGATGCGCTGGATGAGGCCGGCCTCAATGCGCTGCCATTCCTGGTTGGGGATGATGCGCGGAATCAGATCGAACGGGAAAATCCGTTCCGTGCCCTCGTCGTCGTGATAGACCGTGAACGTGACGCCACGCCGGAGAAACGCGAGGTCGACGGCGGCGCGACGCTGGTCAAATTCGGTAAGCGGCAGCGTGTCCAGCCGCCCGGCGAGCCGTCGGTAGTGAGGACGCACCTCGTTCGCGCCGGGGGCGAACATTTCATCGAAAAAATTACCGGAATCGTAAGTAGAGCTGAGAATCGACACAGAGGGTTTTGAGCGGACCTATCCTAGCAGGAGGCTTGCCAGAAACAAGATTCATGGCCCGGACGGGGCGTCAACGACGCAACGCGGTGAAGCCGGTCCCGGCAAGAATCAGCGCGGCGCCGGCCAGTTCCCAGGGAGAAAAGTGTTCGTGAAAAAACAGCGCACTCCCGCAGGCCACCCCGAGGGGCGTGAGGGTCTGGAACAGCGAGCCCTCGACGACCGACAGGTCGCGGTAGGATCGGGTCAAGGCCAGCTGACCGAAGGCGGCGCTCAGGCCCACGGCTATCAGGAGGGCGAAGGAAAGCGGCGTGACGGGCGAGGGGTGGAGCACGGCCGGGACGACACAGATCGCGAGCCCATACACGCATTGCGCGGCGAAGATGGTGGACGAATGCTCCGTGGCGTGGAGCTGGCGGATCGTGACCACGACATAGGCCGCCATGAGCGCCGAAACAAAAGCGACGCCGTCGTAAAAACCCGGGTGCAGACCGTTGGCAAAGACGTTCGTGAGCAAGGCCAGGCCGGTGAGCGAGGCGACGCCGCTCACGATGACAGCGGGGCGGAGCCGTTCGCCCAGCACCCAAACCGCGATGAGCGACCCCCAGACGACGTAGGTGTTATTGATAAACGTGGCTCGTCCTGCGCCGGCTTTGACAATGGCGAGATAGGTCACGTAAACGCTGCCTCCGCCGATGACACCGCGCCCGATCAATTTTCGATTGGTGAGCAGATGGCGTGGCTGCCACTCCCGCCGGTAGACGGTGGCGATCACGAGGATCCCGACGACGAAGCGCACGCAGGACGTGAGCCAGACATTGCTGAACCCGATCCGGTCGAGCGCGCGCACGAGCAGAAAATTGAGGGCCAAGCCGGCGGCCGACAGCAGCGCCAACGCCAGAGCCCGGCGGTGTGCGGCGGGAGTGGAAGAGGGCATCGCATAGTGGCGCACGTTCGCCTCGTCCCGGCAAGCGGGCAACTCCGGCCGACGGGCACAACGCCGTGGTTTTACAGCGCGTGCAGGGCGCTTTTGCTGACGGCGAGGGCAGAGCCGGAAGTCTTCGCCCGGCGTCGTCACGACTGGCGATGCGCCGGAGAAAGCCTAGCGCTTGGCGGCCGGGCCAAGAATGTCCCGGAGCGTTACCTTGGGTTTCAAGGTCTCAGCGCCGCGCCGCAAGGTCAGCTCGATCGCGGTGCCTGCTGGCTGCTCCCAAAAACGGCTCAGGGGCAGGATGTCGGGGTGCGTCCGCCACGCCGTGACATCGAGCTGGCCGATTTTCAACAATATGTCGCCGTCGCGAATCCGCGCGGCTGCCGCGGGGCTATTGGCGGCGACCCGTGCGATCAGGTCGTCGCTCTGGTCGCCGCGAGGCGCGAAAATCGCGCCGAGCCGGTTGTGCTGCACGGGCAACGCCGGCCCGGTCCGCGCTTGCGCGTAGGCGATGCCATGTGGGGCATCGATTACCAGATCGAGTTGCCGGAGCGCCGCGAGGCCAAGCGTCGCGGCATAGCCCGCACCCACCAGCGTGGCCTCTGCGGCATTAGCCTCCATGACCGGCACATGGCGGATGAGCAGTCCATCCAGCGAGATTTCATCGGCCCAGCATGCTTCGCGGACGACCAGCCCTGCGCCCGGCGTATAGTAGGCGATCATCGTCGCCAGAGTCCGGGGATGCGCTTCGCGCCATGCCTTCCATCGCTCGACGGAAAGGTGAACGCCGTCCTCCGTTCCGGTGTCGATCATCACCGCCCCTGGGGCCGCGTCGCCTTTGCCGGGCAGGGTGAGCACCAGTTGGCTACGATCGGAGCGCACGGGCAGTTTGGGCCAGTCAGCCATCGCGGCCGGGACGGCCCCCATGATGGAAACCTGCTTTTCGGCGAGACGCAGGACGATCACGTTGTCCTTTACGACGCCCCAGCCGACCAGTCCGTGGACATCCATCGGCAAATAAGCCGGATGTTCGAAGACCCGGAATCGGACATTCGGAATGGACCGGCCAAGGATATCGAGCGTCACCGGATCGGTCAGGGCCATGGCGACTTCCCCGGGAGGCGGCCTGAAATCGGCCGGCGGAAGTTCGAGCTTCACGCCCAGTTTCTCGACCTCATTCCGCCAGAGCACGAAGCCGGTGCCGGCACCGGTATCGAAACCAAACCGCAAGGCGTGGCCATTGATGGTGGCGGGAATCGAGACGCGGTCGTCGCCGCGAGCGGTTAGCGGCAGCAGGAGGACAATGACACAGAAAATCGTTCGCGGGAGCATCGAGACGCTGACGGAGTGTGCACAGCCATGGTCATGCGCCATCAAACGAAGTTGCCGTGGCCGCGCCCGACGAGTCGAAGGGAGACATCATCGGAAGATCAAGGATGAAGCTCGCTCCTTTGCCCGTGCCGGCACTTTCCACGGTCAGGCGCCCGCCGAGCTCCTTCGCGGCCAGCGCACCGCTGTGCAGGCCGAAACCATGGCCTTCTTTTCGGGTGGTGAAACCATGCGCAAAAATGCGGGTGAGATTTTCCGCGGCGATGCCGATGCCATTGTCGATGACCGCGATTTGGACGCCCGTTTCGGTTTTCGTCGTGCGCAGGACGATCTTCTTATCCGCGCCGCCGGAATCATCGCAGGCATGCTTGGCGTTCTGGATGAGGTTGATCAAAATCTGAATCACCTTGTGGCGTTCGACCGTAATGGCACCCCGTTCGTGATAATCGCGGACGAGCTGAACCTGACGGCGTTCAAGCGTGGCGCCGTTCATCCGGACCGCGTCATCGATCAGCTCGGCGACTGACACGGTCTCGGCGACGCCGGAGACTTTGGCGAAGCTCTGCTGGAGCGCGACGATTTCCTTGATGTGTTCGATGTTTTTGCGGAGATGCCCGAGTTCCTCAATCACCTGGCCCTGCTCCGACAGGAGTTGCTCGCCGAGCGAAGCGAGGTAACCCGGGATTTTTTGGCCTTTCGGATCAGAGGTCAGAAAGGCTGCGAGATCAGCGGTGTGCGCTTCGAGCAAGCCACTGACTTTGGGGAAGAAGGACACCTTGGAGGTCCGAACCTTGTCGATCACAAGGGTGGCGGAGACATTGACGCTGTTGAGCGCGTTACCGACATTGTGCAGCACCCCGGTCGCGACTTCGGCCATGCCGGCTTGCCGCGAGGTTTCGACCAACTGCTGGTGCAGTTCGATCAGCTTGGACTCGGATTCCTTGATTTTCGTGATGTCCTTGCTGAGGCCGAATGTGCCGATGATTTTCCCGTGCTTGTCGCGCCAGGGCACTTTCGTGGTAATGACCCACGTGACGCGGCCGTCGGTCCACATTTCCTTTTCGACCTTGTCGACGAGCGGCTGGCCCGTGCGGATGATTTCCTGCTCATCCTCCAGCGAGGCTTGAGCGTGTTCGGCGGTAAAGAAATCGAAATCGTTTTTGCCCACGAGGTCTTTGGGCGAACTCACGCCGAGGCGTTTGGCAAAGACCTGCGCCGCTTTGACGAAGCGCGATTCCGCGTCCTTGAAGAAAATCGGATCGGGCGAGTTTTCGAGCAAGGCGTGGAGCAGATCGCGTTCATAGGCGACTTCAGCCGTGCGCTCGTGGACCTTGGCCTCCAGCAGTTCATTCGCTTTCTGCAGTCTTCGCTGGCGAACCTTGAACGAGCGGGTTTTCCAGCCATACGCGCCAAAGAGCCCGAGCACACCACCCATCGAGCACAGCACATAGAACCACGTCGTTTGGTGGAAAGGCGGGGGGAGCTTGAATTCATAGGTGTCGCCCGTCGTGTTCCAAACCCCGTCGACGTTGGCCGCCTGCACGTGGAACGCGTAGCGGCCCGGCTTGAGGCGGTAGAGCGCGGACCGCCGCGAGCCGGCATCGGTCCACGAGGAATCGAAGCCCTCGAGCTGGTAACGCACCTGCACGTTTTTCGCCGCAATGTAACTGAGCGCGGTGAAGGAAAATTCGACGCGCTCCTGGCCGACTTTTAGCAGCGGGTTGCTGCGGTCGGTGATGCTTTTGCCGTCGATTTGGATGTCCTCGATATAGACGGGCGGCGGCGCGGGGTTCCGCACGAAGTTGTCGGGGTCGATCATGATGACGCCCCACGGGCTGGGAAACCAGATACGGCCGTCCGCGCTTTTGCAGCCGGAGTATTCCTGGTCGATGCGGTCGTTGAATTTCACCGCCTCGCGGGTGTCGAAGGGAACGCACGAAATACGGTCGACGTCACCGTCCGCGAGCGCATTCAGGTCGTGACGGGCAACGCGGAAGATGCCCCGGCCGGATTTGATCCAAAAATTGCCGTGGTCATCGGGGATGATCGTAAAGATGCGATCATCATAGAGGCCATTTGCGGATGTGATGTTGTGCAGCACGCCGTTCTTGATGCGCGCCAGGCCGGTTGGCAGACCGGCCCAGATGGCGCCGTCGATGTCCTCGAAAATATAGTGGACGCGATTGCCGGTGAGCCCGTCGGCGGTCGACCACCGCTGGGATTCGCCGTCTTTCACGCGGTAGATTCCGGTGTAGGACGCAACCCAGATCGCGCCGTCGCTCGCCACCCAAAAATTATCGAACGATTGGAAGTCGGGTTCCTGCCCGGGCTTGAATGCATAGGGGCTCATCGTCCCGTTTTTCAGGCGCATGATCGACAGGCCGACGCCCGCAATCACGCTTTCGTCGTCCTCCGCCAACGCTTCGGTCCACCCTTGATTGGGATAACGGGCCACGAGCTTTCCATGCGAGACGACGTTGATATTTTTGCTGCCGTCGACGCAGTAAAAGTCGCCGTTCCGTGCTTCGAATCCCAGCTTGATATAGGCATTCGGAAACAACTCGGTGTTGTAGGTGCCGGTGAAGCGTGTGCCGTCGAAATAGGCAATGCCCCGATGCAAGGTGGTCCAGACCCCGCCTTGGCGTGAGGCAGCCACCGATAACGATGGGGACACCGTGAGGCCTTCCTTGTCGGAAAAAATGGGGAACTTTACGTCCGAGATTTGCGTGAGCCCTCCTTGCGTGCCGACCCAAACGCTGCCTTCCCGATCCTCGAACAGCGACAAGACGTAGTCGTTCGCGAGTCCATCTTCCTTTTTCAGCAGCGTCCCCGTGCCGTTCTGGTATCGCACGACGCCTTGGTGGGTGCCGACCCACAAGATTCCATGACGATCAACGAGGAGGTCGGTCACCTGGTGGTCATGCCGTTCCAGCACTTTGCCATCGGCGTCCAGGAGGATCAGGTCGTGATGCGTTCCGATCCAGACCTTGCCGTCCTTGTCTCCGGCCATGGTGAATACAATCTCCTTGGACAAATCGACGCCCACGCCGGCGGGTTGGAGCTTTCCGTCGGCCCAGATAAACACGCCATGTTCGTCGGTCCCAATCCAGATCCGCCCGGATGAATCCTGGGCGAGACCCTCGATTTTCGCCTTCACGTCGAAGGTTTCGACCACGCCAGCCGCGGTGCGGCGGGCCAGGAAGTTTTCGCCGCCCAGCCACGCGGTTCCGTCGCGCGCTTCCATCACCTCTTTCGGTTGGGGTGGAGATTCTTCGACGGCCGACACGAACGAAAATTCCTGGCCATCGAAATAGCAAAACTGGCCATTGCTGATCGCGAGCCAAAGGCCACCCTTGCCGGACGCTTTCATGGAGCCGATTTCCTGCCCACCCGCTCGGGGCGAGGATATTGGAACTCGCTTGAAGTCCAAACCGTTGAAACGCACCAAGCCGTTTTGCGTGCCGAGCCAAAGATAGCCATCGGCGGTCTGCGTGACGACGGTGACCTTGTCGGAGGGCAGACCTTCCTGGCGCGTCCAGTTTTGCAGGTTGTATTGGAAGATCGATTTCGTCGGATCGAGCGCGAGTGACCTGAGCGGACCGACCGCCGCCGCCCAAGCCAGCCCCCAAGCCATCACGCCCAAAGGGCGAACCAGGGTCGCGCGGCGGAGGGGCGGGGTAGAGGCCATACCCCAGTTATTCGGCAGATTCGCGCCTGAATCGAGTCAGCTCTGAGAATTTGTGCCGTTTGCGGCTAAAAACGTCAAAACGGCGCGTGAACCCGTCGATGAGAACACCAGAGGGAATAGCCTATGTTCGGGCCATTCGCGGATATCTTCAGAGGTTTCGCCCAACCCGATACACCAGCGAGGCAGCCAGAGGCCTCCGCGCCCCTGCCGGCGGCGCGTTACAAGGCGTGGATGGCGCTCTTGCTGACGGCGAGGGCGGCTTCCTTGACGGCTTCGCTCATCGTCGGGTGCGCGTGGATGGTGCGCGCGAGGTCCTCAGCGCTGCCGCCGTATTCCATGTGCGTCACGATTTCGCTGATGAGCTCGCCGGCGTTGCGACCGAGAATCTGCGCCCCGAGAATCTTGTCGGTCTTCGCATCGGCGATGATTTTAACATAGCCATCCACCGCGTCAGCGGCGATGGCACGACCGTTGGCGGCGAAGTTGAACTTGCCGATGTTCACGGCGATGCCGGCGGCTTTCGCCTGATCTTCGCCGAGGCCGACGCTCGCGACTTCCGGATCGGTGTAAACGATGCCGGGCACGAGGTCCCAATTCACGTGACCCGCCTTCCCGGCGATCCATTCGGCGACGGCCACGCCGTCTTCCTCGGCCTTGTGCGCGAGCATCGGACCGGCGACGACGTCACCGATCGCCCACACGCCGGCGGCGGTGGTCTTGAGGTGCGCGTCGACCTTGATGCGTTTCTTTTCGTCGAGCTGCACGCCGGCCTGGTCGAGGCCGAGCCCATCGGTAAACGGCCGGCGGCCGACCGCGACGAGGACCTTGTCGGCGGCGAACGAAAGTTTTTCGCTGCCGCGCTCCGCGGTGAGGACGCCGTTGGCGTAGCCGGTGACCTTGGCGCCGACCTCGATCTTGAGGCCTTGCTTCTGCATGAGGCGCGTGAAATTGCGGACGATGTCGTCGTCGTAGGTCGCGATGATCTTCGGGAGAAATTCCACGACGGTGACGTCGCTGCCGAGGCGGGCCCAGACGGAGCCGAGCTCGACGCCGATGACACCACCGCCAACGACGACGAGTTTCTTCGGGACAGCATCGAAGGCGATCGCGTGATCGGACGAGACGACGGTCTGGCCGTCGAACTTCATGAACGGCAGCTCGACGGGCGCGGAGCCGGTGGCGATGACGATGTTCTTGGCGGTGAGCTGCCGGGTTGTAGCCGGGCCCGTTGAGCCCGGTTTTCCGGGGTCAGCGACCCCGGCTACAGAAACGGTGTTGGCCGAAACGAATGACGCTGCGCCGGTGACGACCGTGATCTTGCGCGCCTTCGCGAGTTGGGCGACGCCGCCGGTGAGCTTGGCGACGACGGCGTCCTTCTTTTTGAGCAGCGTGGCGAGGTCGAGTTCGACGGAGCCGAGCTTCACGCCGTGTTCGGCCGCGTGCTGCTTCGCGAAGACGTAGTGCTCTGAGGAGGAGAGCAGGGCCTTGCTGGGAATGCAGCCGACGTTGAGGCAGGTGCCACCGAGCGCGGTGCGTTTCTCGATGAGCGCGACCTTGAGGCCGAGCTGCGCGGCGCGAAACGCACACACGTAGCCGCCGGGGCCGGCGCCGATGACGATGAGATCGAAGGAAGATTCGGAAGACATGGAGGAGTTAAATTCAGAAGCCGGAACCCCAGGAAAAGATTCCTGGCTTTATGGTTTCTGAATTAATCAGATTCCGATCACGAGGCGCGTGGGGTCCTCGATGGCCTGCTTCACTTTCACGAGGAAGGTGACGGCTTGCTTGCCGTCGATCAGGCGGTGATCGTAGCTCAAGGCGAGATACATCATCGGGCGAATCACCACCTGGCCGTTGACGGCGATGGGGCGTTCGTTGATCGCGTGGAGGCCGAGGATCGCGCTTTGCGGCGGATTGATGATCGGCGTGGAGAGCAGCGAACCGAACGTGCCGCCGTTCGTGATCGTGAAGACACCGCCCTCGAGGTCGGCGAGGGTGATCTTGCTTTCGCGGGCGCGTTTTGCGACATCCGCGATCCGGGCCTCGACCGCGGCCATGCCGAGCGTGTCGCAGTCCTTGATGACGGGGACCATGAGGCCCTTGTCGGTGGAAACGGCGACGCCGATGTCGTAGTAATTGTTTTCGACGATGCTGTCGCCGTCGATCTGGGCGTTGACCGCGGGGACTTCCTTCAGCGCATGCACGACGGCTTTCACGAAGAACGACATGAAGCCGAGCTTCACCCCGTTCTTCTTCACGAAGTCGTCCTGGTATTTGGCGCGCAGCGCCATCACGGCGGACATGTCGACCTCATTGAAGGTCGTGAGCATCGCGGCCTCATGCTGCGCGGAAACGAGGCGCTGGGCAATTTTCGCCCGCAGCGGCGACATTTTTTTGCGGGTCTGACGCTCGCCGGTCGCGACGGGCGCGGAAACTTTCGGCGCGCTGGCAGGCGTCGGAGCGGGAGTTGCCGGTGCGGAGGACGGAGCGCTCGCAGGCGAGCCGCCTGCGGTGGAGGCGGCCAGCATATCACCTTTCGTGACGCGGCCGGCTTTGCCGGTGCCGGCGACGTTCGCGGGATCGACATTGGTCTCGGCGGCGAGACGGCGGACGGCGGGCGATTGAGTGGCTTCTTTCGCGGCCACGCCGGCCGGCGCGGTTGCGGCGGGGGCGGCTGCACCCGCCGTGGCGGATGAGTCGATGGTCGCGACCACCTGGCCGATTTTGACTTCGTCGCCGGCGGCGGCCTTGAAGGTGATTTTGCCCGCGGCCTCGGCGGTGCCTTCGCTTGTGATCTTGTCGGTCTCGAGTTCGAAGAGCGGCTGGTCTTTTTTCACGATCGCGCCGTCGGCGACGTGCCATTTGGCAAGGATGCCGGAGGTGATGGATTCACCCATTGGTGGAATTTTGACTTCGAGGAGAGGCATGGGAGGGGAGGAAATGTAGTGAGTAGCGAGTAGCGGGTAGCGAGGAGAAATACAGTTAATCGAGTCGCGGTTGGCCTGGCATGCCCACTACTCGCAACTCGATGCTCGCTACTTTATGGGTCAGAGATTGAAGGCGTCCTGGAGGAAGGCGGCGAGTTCGAAACGGTGAAGGGAGAGGGCGCCGACCGCAGGCGAGGCCGCGGCATCCCGACCGGCGTAGAGCGGAATGAAGCCGCAGATTTCGCTGAGCTGCGGCGCGATGTAGGACCACGCGCCCATGTTTTGCGGCTCTTCCTGGCACCAAAGAATGCGCGCACCGGAATAGTGATCCGCGAGCTTGGCGAGTTTGTTGCGATGCAGCGGGTAGAGCTGCTCGATCCGAACGATGGCGGTGTCGGTGATTTGCTTTTTCGCGCGGTAGTCGACGAGGTCATAGTAGACCTTGCCCGAACAGAAGATGACGCGGGCGGGTTTCGCCGGCGCGGCGGGATCGTCGATGATTTCCTGGAATCCACCGGTGGTGAACTCGTCGAGCTTCGAGACTGCGGCCGGATGGCGCAGGAGCGATTTCGGCGACATCACGACGAGCGGTTTCTTCACGTCGCGCTTCACCTGGCGGCGGAGGGCGTGGAAGAAGTTCGCGGGGGTCGTGATATTCGCGACCTGGATGTTGTCCTCGGCGCAGAGCTGGAGGAAGCGTTCAAGGCGGGCGGACGAATGCTCGGGGCCCTGGCCCTCGTAACCGTGTGGCAGCAGGAGGACGATGCCGCTGGTGCGCTGCCATTTCGATTCGCCGGCGGCGAGAAACTGGTCGATGACGACCTGCGCGCCGTTGCCGAAGTCGCCGAATTGGGCCTCCCAGATGCCGAGCATGTTGGGATAATCGAGCGAGTAGCCGTAGTCGAAGCCCAGCACTGCCGCCTCGGAGAGCAACGAATTGTAGACGCAGAAACGCGCCTGCTTCGGGTCGAGGTTTTTCAGCGGCGCGTAGGTCTGGTTCGTCTCCATGTCGTGAAGCACGGCGTGGCGATGGCTGAAGGTGCCGCGCTCGCAGTCCTGGCCGCTGAGGCGAATCGGGATGTTTTCCAGCACGAGCGTGCCGAACGCGAGTGCCTCGGCAAAACCCCAGTCGATCGGGCCGCCCGCGGCGTGCGCGGTCGCGCGCGCTTCGAGGAAGCGCTTGATCTTGGGATTCGGTTTGAAGTTCGCCGGGACGGTCGTGAGCCCGCGAACGACGCGATCGATCAGCTCCCGGCTGACGCCCGTCGGCACTGCGCGGAAGTGGAAGTCCGGTTGAAAGATCGCGGTCGAGCCGTCGAATTTCTTCGTCTCGGCCGCGGCAGCCCGTTTCGCGGATTTGGCCGACTCGCTGGCCTTGGCCTGCTCGAGATTTTTTTCGAGCGCCGCGGTATACTCCGCCTTGATCGCATCGGCCTTCGACTCGGTGATCGAACCTTCCGCGACGAGCTTCTTGGTGAGCACCGCGGAGACCGGTGGGTGGGCGGCGATTTTTTTGTAGAGCAGCGGCTGGGTGAAGGCGGGCTCATCGGTTTCGTTGTGGCCGTGCTTCCGGTAGCAGACCATGTCGATGACGATGTCGCGCTGGAACTTCACGCGGAACTCGAGGGCCAGGCGCGCGATGTGGCAGACGGCCTCGGGGTCGTCGCCGTTCACATGGAAGATTGGCGCCTCGATCATCTTCGCGACGTCGGTGCAATAGAGCGTCGAGCGCGAGTCCTGCGGATCGGTGGTGAAGCCGATCTGGTTATTGATGACGATGTGGACGGTGCCGCCGGTCTTGTAACCGGGGAGCTGCGAGAAGTTCAGTGTCTCGGCGACAATGCCCTGGCCGGCAAACGCGGCGTCGCCGTGAATCAACAGCGGCAGCACGCGCTGGCGTTGATCCATGGCGCCCCGCATCCGCTGGCGCGCGCGGGCTTTGCCCTCGACGACGGGATTGACGATTTCGAGGTGCGAGGGATTGGCGGCGAGGCGAACCTCCACCTTTTTGCCGGAAGCGGTCTCGAGGATGGCCTCGTAGCCGAGGTGGTATTTCACGTCGCCGTCGCCACCGACGGCTTCGGGGACGTAGTTCTCCGAAAACTGTTCGAAGAGCACGTCGAAGTGCTTCCGCATGACACTCGTGAGAATGTTGAGCCGCCCGCGGTGGGCCATGCCCATGACAACCTCTTCCACGCCGAGCTTCGGGCAGTGTTCGATGATCGAGTCGACCGCCGCCACCATGGTCTCACCGCCTTCGAGCGAGAAACGCTTCTGGCCGACATATTTCGTGTGCAGAAAACGCTCGAAGAGTTCGGCCTTGTGCACGCGGCGTAGGATGCGGACCTTTTCGGCCTTCGAGAAATCGGGCTGGTTGCGCGTCGACTCCATCTTCTCCTGCAGCCAGTGGCGCACCTCCATATCCTGGATGTGCATGTATTCGACGCCGATGTGGTCGCAGTAGGTGGTCCGCAGGGCGATGAGGATGTCGCGCAGCTTCATCTGGCCGCCGCCGAGGTAGGTCCCGATGTCGAACGACGTGTCGAGGTCGGCTTCGTCGAGGTGGAAATGCTTGAGGGCGAGTTTCGGGTGCGGCCCCGGCGCCTCACTCAACGGATCGAGGTGGGCCTCGAGATGGCCCAGCGACCGGTAACTGTTGATGAGATGATGGACATGCGACTGCTTGAGGCTGTCGATGATCGGGGTGGCGGCCGTGGGATGGTCGGTGTCCGCGAACGCGGCGGCCGGGGAGGTGCCCGCGCTGCCGAGCGTGAAGCCTTGGAAGAAAGCGCGCCAAGTCGGGTCGACCGAATCGGGGTTTTGCAGCCACGATTCATAGGCGGCTTCGATCACCGCGCTGTTGGCGGCGGTGGGGAGGGAGGAGGAAGATTTGACCGGAGGCATGTGAGGTGTCGCGCGGAGGGCGGGATGTCGGAAAAAGAGGAACGACCAATGAAACACGCCCCGGGTGCGGACTCAAGCGTCGCGCAAACGACAAGAGAGATTGCAATGGGGCTTAACGTGGGTAACAGCGGCATTAGTATTTAAGACCGCCCGACATGGAAACTCAGATAAAAGCATCCCTCATCTCACTCCTCGCCGCCATCAAGGCCGCTGATGGGCGGGTGATAGCCGACGAGATGGCCACCTTGGACGACTGCCTGGACCGGGGCCGCGGGGTGCTGCATCCCCAGCTGGTGCATTTTCTGCAAAATCGCAGCTATGCGAAAGCCGTGATGTTTTTGGGTGGCGAAACGGACATCCCCGTGGGTGCTTGTGGCGGACGGGCAGGGAAAGGCTGAGATGGCCGGCGGCGAGAAGATTTCGACCGACGGTGGGCAGGGATTGGGTCAGAATCCCTTTGCGGCATTGTCGAATGCGGGACTGCCGACGGCAAAAATTGTAGCCGGGCTCGCTGAGCCCGGAAAGCCGGGGTCAGTAACCCCGGCTACAAAGAAAAACCGCGGGCGGGTCGACATCCGACGTGAGACCGGAAATCGTGGCGGAAAGACTGTGACGGTCGTCGACGGCTTTGTCGGGATCGGTCTGCCGGAAAAGGAACAACTCGCGAAGAAAATGCGCGCGGCCTGCGGCTGCGGCGGAACGGTGAAGGACGGCGCGATCGAAATTCAGGGCGACCAGCGTGAGACGGTGGCGCGGATTCTGACGGAAGCGGGCTTCCGCGCGGTGATGGCGGGTGGGTGAGGCCTGGGCTTGCGCCTAGTATTCTTCGCGAGTCCGCGAAAAGGTGGGGCTGGCTCTCCGGGCCGGCCTGGGTTTAACGCCACAGTCGCCGTTGCAGATATCAACCCGCCAGGACGGCTTCCGACGAAACGCGAAAGACCTCCTGAAACCGGCCTCGGCTAAAACGTCAGGCCGCCAGACCCGCGGCCAGCGCAAGCGCGGCTTTGGCCCGGTTCAAGATGTAAAGATGATAGCCGGGGGCGCCATGCTGGATTAGGTCGCGAATTTGATCGAGCGCCCAATCGATGCCGATGATTTCAACGACCTCGGGGTTTTCCGCGGCGACCTCCAACCGCGTCAGGAGGCTTGAAGGAAGAGCGCCGCCGCCCATTGCGGTCATCCGTTGAATTTGTTTGAGCGAGAGCACCGGCATGATGCCGGGCACGATCGGGACGGTGATACCGGCCGCGCGGCATTTTTCGACGAAGCGGTAATACGCGGCGTTGTCGAAGAAGAGCTGGGTGGTGACGAACGCGGCGCCGGCGTCGACCTTGCGCTTGAGGTTGACGAGATCGGTTTCGAGCGAGGGCGCCTCCGGATGTTTTTCGGGATAGCCGCCGACGCCGAGGCAGAAATCGGCGTGACGTTCCTTGAGCAGCGCCACGAGATCGCTGGCGTAGCGGAGGCCGTCCTTGTAGGGCGTGAAAGCCGTCTCGCCCTTCGGCGGATCGCCCCGAAGCGTCATGATATTGCGGAAACCGCCCGCGTGGATCCTATCGGCCACCTCGGCGAGTTCGGCACGCGTGTGACCGACACAGGTCAGATGCGGCATCACCGTGTAGTTGAACTCGGCTTTGAGCAGCGCGCTGACTTGCGCCGTGCGATCGCGGGTCGTGCCCCCGGCCCCATAGGTAACGGAAACGAAATCGGGGTTCATCCGGCGCAGTGCCACGGCCGTGGCGCGCAGGGCCTCGACGCCCGCATCATCCTTGGGCGGAAAAAATTCGAGCGACCGCAGCGGGCGCTTTTGGGCGAAGAGTTCGGAAATGGGCCGGTCGGGCGTCATGGACCTTTCAACGGAAGGGAAAAGGCGCCGGCGCGTAAAGCGGCGAATGCGACGGCCGCGGTCACGCCGGCCGGCGCGTCGCCGCCCAGACGCCGATGGTTTCCCCGCCGGGATCAGCCCCGGACTTCAGCCGGGTGCAATGCGCTGTGCACCGCGCGGGACAGTTCGTCGGTCGTAAACGGTTTCGCGAGCAACTCGACGTGGCCGAGTTCGTCGAGCGCCGCGGGAGAGATCTTCGAGAAATAGCCGGACATGATCACGACCGGCAGCTTCGGCCGTTGTTTGCGCAGGGTCGCCGCCAGATCCGTGCCTTGCATACCGGGCATGGTTTGATCCGTGAGGAGGAGGGAGCACCGGAATTCGGGATTCGCCATCGCTTTCAGGCACTGCTCCGCCGACGTGAAGATGGTCGTGCGGTAGCCGCGGCTTTCGAGCACGAGCTTCGTGCAGCTGCCGACAATTTCCTCGTCGTCGACGACGCAGACCGATTGGCCGCCGCCCCGGGGTGCCGCGCCGGGATTCGCCTTGGCGCGCTCGTTCTCGGTGACGGCGCTGGGTAGATAGATGCGGAAGGTCGATCCGGCGCCGGGCGAACTCTCGACGGCAATCGCGCCGTGGTGCGCGCGCACGATGCCGTGCACCACCGCGAGCCCAAGACCGGTGCCCTCGCGGCTGTTCTTGGTGGTGAAAAAGGGGTCGAAAATCCGGCGCCGGGTCGCCTCGTCCATCCCGTGGCCGGTGTCGCTGATCGCAAGACAGAGATAAGCGCCCGGCGCGATGCCACCGAGGGCGAGCGCCAGTTCGTCGTCGATCGTCACGGGCGCGAGTTCGATATTCAACGTGCCGCCCTGGCCCATGGCATGCGAGGCGTTGGACCCGAGATTGAGCAATACTTGGTGAATCTGCGTCGCGTCACCCAGCACGTGGCTGCAATTGGGCGCCACGGAGAGTTGGATGTTGATCATTGCGGGCAGCGTCGCGCGCAGAAAACGGCGCGCCTCCTCGAGCACGAGGACCAGGTCCAGCGGGCCGTATTCGACGTTGGTCGACTGGCGGCCGAAGGTGAGGATTTGCTCGACGAGTTCGCGGGCGCGCAGGCTGGCGTTGCGCGCCTCGGCGAGGCAGAGGTGGGCGGGATGGTCGGGTGGGACGGAATCGGCCGCGAGTTCGTGGTAACCGATGATGCCGGTGAGGAGATTATTGAAATCGTGCGCGATGCCGCCGGCGAGGGTGCCGAGCGTTTCCATCTTTTGGGCCTGGAACAGCTGCACCTCCAGCTGGCGGCGGGCGTCCTCGCCGTCGTGCTGCGCCGTGATATCCTGGATCGCACCGTGGAGACGAACGGCGCGGCCCTGGGCCATTTCGGCCTTGCCAAGGACGCGGACCCAAATCTGGCGGCCGCGGGCCGTGAGCAGCGGGAGCTCCAAATCGATGTCGGTGCCGTTGATCCGGGCTTCGCGCAGCGCCGTGCGGAAGGTCTCGCGCGCCTCCGGCGGATAATACGTGAGCATCGCCGTGAACGTCGGCTGGAACGACTCGTCGACCTCGTGAATGCGACGCAAACCCGCGGACCAGGTAAGTTGCGACGTTTCGAGATCGATTTCCCAGCCGCCGATGAGCGCGAGACGGCTGACCTGCTCCGCGAGTTCCTCGACCTGGCGCAGGCGTTCTTCCAGCTGGCGGCGGGCCGTGTTATCGGTGTGCGTGCCCGCCATGCGGAGCGGACGGCCGTCGGCGGCGCGGCTGACGACTTTGCCGCGATCGTTGATCCATTTCCACTCGCCGCTCTTTGCTTTCATGCGCAGTTCGTGGCGATAGACCGGGGAGCGTTGGGCGAAATGTTCCTGCAGGGCGGCTTCGTTCGCGGCGAGGTCATCGGGGTGGGCGAGGCGCTTCCAGTCGTCGATGGTTTCGCCGATTTCGCCGGGCTCGTAGCCGAGCATGCGAGCCCAGCGCAGGTCGTGGAAAATAATCCCGGTTTCGATATTCCAGTCCCACACCGAATCGTCGGTGCCTTCGATCGCGAGTTGCCAGCGCTGTTCGGCGAAATCGAGCGCGGCCTGCAGCTGGTGGTCGGCCGTAATGTCGCGATTGAGGCCGACGAGGCGGACCGCCTGGCCGGCGGCATCGCGCTGGAGATAACCGTGCGCCTCGATGTGGCGCACCGAACCATCGGCCCGGACGATACGAAATTCCGTGTCGTAGTTCGGCCGTTCGCCGGCGATCGTCTGGCGGGTGAGTTCGTAAACCTTGGCGCGGTCGTCGGGATGCAGGCAGCCGCGCCAGATATCGCGGGAGCCATCGAAATCGCCCCGGCTGACCTGATAGATTTCGAACATGCGGTCGTCCCACACGAGGCGGTTCGTCGCGGCGTCGAGTTCCCACACGCCGAATTGCGACGAGCGCAGCGCGAGGCGGAGGCGTTCGTTGAGCGCCTCCATTTCCTCGATCGCTTCGCGGTCGTCCGACACGTCGCGTTCCGTCCCGGTGACGCGCAGCGGTCGTCCGTCCTGGTCGCGTTGCACGATGCAGCGCGACTGGACGTGGCGCAACGCGCCGTCGCTCGCGCGCAAAATGCGAAATTCCTGCTCGTATTCGTCCGTTTCCGCGAGCGCGCGGCGGGCCGTCGCGAGAGCACGCTCGGCATCCTCGGGGTGCAAACGACGGCTCCAATCGCCGGTCGTGCCCTCGAACTCCTCCCGCGTCACACCGTAGATTTCGAGGGTGCGTTCGTCCCAGTGACTTTTCCCGGTCGTGGCGTCCCATTCCCAGACGCCCAGGGCCGCGGCGCGCGTGGCCAGTTTCAGGCGCTGAGTGAGTGCACGCTGGCGTTCGGCCGCCGCTTTGTGCTCGGTCACGTCCATCTGGATCGAGATGAAATTGATCACCTGGCCGTCGCGATCCCGCACCGGTTGAATATCGGCCACCTGCCAGAACGTTCGCCCGTCTTTCGCGTAATTGAGAATCTCGATCTTGCACGGCTCGCCGCGCACCCGGGCGTCGTGCAGTTCCTTCACGGTCGCGGGGTCGGTGCCTGGGCCTTGCAGGAACGTCCCCGGTTTTTGCCCGAGCATTTCCTTGAGCGTGTAACCGGTCTGCCGTTCGAACGCGCTGTTGACCCACTCGACGCGTCCCTCGGCATCGGTGATCACCACGCCGTTCGTCGTGTGATGGGCGACCAGGGCGAGGCGCGCATGCGAGTCGGCGGTGGTGCGCAGGCTGAGATTCGCCTCGTGCAGCTCGCGCGTGCGCTGGCTGACCGTTTCCTGCAGTTGGGCTGCCTGCTCCTGAAGTTGCGCGGTGAGGAGCAATCGCGCCTGTTCCGCGCCCTCCCGCTGGTCATCGAGGCCCACCGCCGTATCGATCGTGAAGAGGGCGAGCGCGAAGCCGCCGAGCGCGAGACCGATCGCCAGGAGGAACACGCCATCCGCCGGTCCGAAAAGATTGAAGCGCAAGAGCGCGACCATCAGGCCCGCCCCCAGCATCGGGGTCACCGCCACCCCGGCGAACAACCGCCGCGCCAGGGAGCCCGTGGCGGAGGGAGCGAAGAGAATGCGAATGTGCCGGTCTTCCGGACGAGCGAGCAGGATGCCGGCGCCCAGCAACAGGAGCGCGGCGGCCCCATCGAGGCCGAACTCAATTGGCCGCGCGGGATGAGCCGCCTTGCGCGAAGCATACTCCAGCAGCGTCGCCGCGGCCATGGCCATCACGGCGCAGGAAATCCAGGCGGAGATCGGCCAGCGGGAGCGGCCGTGACGCTGCCGCAGGCCGAGCAAAGCGAGGCCGACCGCGCCGATCGCGAGCGACGCATGCGATTTCATGTGGAGGGACTCGGTGCCCGCCCGCAGCGGCGCCCACATCACGTCCACCCAATTTGCGCCCGCGATTTCCTCCGCGACCCGTTCCGCGCTCAGCACCAGCAATCCGGCGGCACAAATCAGGCCGGCGCGGATGAACGAGGTGCGGGTCTGCAGCCAGAGTGACACACCGCCCAAGGCGAGGCTGAGGGCCGCAATCGGCCGGAGCGAGGGTTCATCCGGCGGAAATAAATTGGCCCACCGGAACCCGAGCAGCCCGCTGACAAAAATCGTCAGGGTGATCGAGCTCACAAGGAGTCCGATTCCACCTGCCACACGGCGGAGTTTTTCTTCAAGCGACACGGGCATGGGGCAGGGGAGGCTGCGGTGTCGGTCCGCGCGGCGCAACCGGAATGCGCGGCGCGCCCGGGCCGGCTTTGAAAGGGGATTTTACCCAGTGATTTTTCGGTGGCGATCCGCCTGGGCGATACTCCCTGCGGGTTTCACATATAAATCCCTTCAACTTTCTCCGCGTGCGCCGATAGCTACCGGAACCCTTGCGCATAAACCTATGAAAACCTTCTTCAAACTTACGCTGGCTATTCTCTCGCTCGCCACGCCCGCCTTTGCCGAAACGAAGGCCGAGCCACCGGTGCCGGTCCGCACCGTCCCGCCGGACTATCCCACGGCTCTGCGTCGTGACGGCGTCTCCGGCCTCGTGATGGTCAAGTGCACCATCGACGAGCAGGGTAACGTCATCGAAACCACCGTCGAAAAATCGACGAATGAACTCTTCGACGAGCCGGCCTTGAACGCGGTGAAAAAGTGGAAGTTCAAGCCTGCCCGCCAGGACGGCACCCCGATCGCGATCAAGGTCTCGATCCCGGTCAAGTTCGTCTGCGAAACCTAAACCGCCTCGCGCGTTTCCGCGCCCGCCTCTCACCCCACCACCATGACGCTGCAAAACCTGACCATCGGTAAGAAGATCACTCTCGGCTTCGGCCTGCTCTTCACCCTGCTCGCCATCGTGGCTGGCATGTCCTTCACCGCCCTCGGCGGCGCGGGCAAACGCCTCACGCTCTTCGCCGGCTCTGCGCAGGAAACCTACGCCGCCGCGTCACTCGAATCCTCCATGCAGGCGCTCAAGCTGCAGGTGAACGAGTTCCTGGTCACGGGTTCGGCCGAAAGCATTGCAGCCTGTGAGGCGGCGAAGAAGGCGCTCGATGCCGATCTGGAAGCGGCGGCCAAACTGATCGCCGATCCCGCTCGCGCCGAGCAGATCGCCAAGGCTCGTGAGCTGCTCGCTTCCTATCAGGCGGCCTTTGCCGATCTCGTGACGAATCACCGGGCCAGTGTCGCCGTCGAAAACGAGGTGCTCGTGCCCCAGTTCAAAATCATTTCCGACGGCCTCCAGGTGATGCTCGGGCAGGCCAAGACGCAGGGCGACATGAACGCCGCGTTCCAGATTTCGAGCGGGTTGAAGGCCTTCTTCGAGTGCTCCAGCCTCGTCAACGGCTTCCTCCTGGCCGCCGACGCGAAAAAAGCCGCGGCCGCCGCCGACGCCCTGAAGGTGACCGTGACGCAGATCCAGCGCATGGAGAAAGACCAGGCCGAGATGGAAAAACTCGACGCGTCGCTCAAGGACGAGGCGAAGAAAACTCTCATCACGTCGCTGCTCGCCGCTGCCGCCGTCTACAACAAGGGCTTTAACGATGTCATCGCCGCCCGGCAGGGCCGCGACCAGATCCTGACCGAACGGCTCAACCGCGTCGCCCCCGAATTCACCGCCACGCTCGGCAAGGTGAAGGACTCGTTGCATGATTTCCAGAGCGACCTCGAGAATCGGACGCGCGTCGAACAGCACCGCAACGAACTCATGGTTTCCGCGGTCGCCGGCGCCGGCATCGTGCTCGGCATCGTCTTCGCCTGGTTGATCACCCGCAGCGTCAGCCGCCGCATCACCGCCGTCGCCGGTCGCCTCGCCACCGAATCCGACAAGGCCGCCGTCTCCGCCGCGCAGGTCGCCGAGGCCAGCCAGTCCATGGCGCAGGGCGCGACCCAGCAGGCTTCCTCGCTCGAGGAAACCAGTTCCTCGCTGCACGAGATGGCGAGCATGACCTCGCGCAATTCCGAGAACGCCCAAAACGCCAAGACGCTCGCCAACCAGACCCGCCAGACCGCGGACGCCGGCGCGGCCGACATGGAGCAGATGAAATCCGCGATGGGTGCGATCAAGGGCTCCAGCGTGGAGATTTCCAAAATCATCAAGACCATCGACGAAATCGCCTTTCAGACGAACATTCTGGCTCTCAACGCCGCGGTCGAAGCCGCCCGCGCGGGCGAAGCCGGACTCGGTTTCGCCGTCGTCGCCGACGAGGTGCGTAATCTCGCGCAACGCTGCGCTGGCGCGGCCCGTGAAACTGCCGACAAGATTTCCGCTTCCACCGAGAAGAGCGAACAAGGTGTCCGCATTAGCGAAAAAATGGCCGTCAATCTCGCCGCGATCGTCGACAAGACCCGCCAGCTCGACGAGCGCATCGCCGAGATCGCGCAGTCTTCTCACGAGCAGAGCGAGGGCATCAACCAGCTCAACGCCGCGGTGACGAGCATGGACAAAATCACGCAGGACAACGCCGCTCTTTCCCAGCAATCGGCCGCCGCTTCGGAGGAATTCACGGCTCAGGCCGCGCAAGTCCGCCGCGCCGTGACCGAGCTCATGCGCATGGCGCAGGGCGAAGACACGCTGGCCGGAGCCGCCTGTGACGTGCCGGCCCCGCGAGCCCGTGCTCCGCGATCGGCCCCGTCCGTCCGCCTCGGTGCGAATGGCCACAATGGCCACAACGGTGCCAACGGCCACAACGGGAAAAACGGCAAGAACGGTCACGCTTCCAACGGCCACGCCCGCGCCGAACTCGACGCCGCCCTAACCCCGTCCGCCGATCTCTCATTCGAAGATCACCGCTGAGCGGCTGATTTTCCGACTGCCACTAAGGTTTCCGTCCGCGGAGAGATTCCGCTGGTCTCGCCCTGAGGGTAGAACGTCGATTTTCCTGGCAGGCGTGAGCGCGTAGCTCCCACCCTTTTCGGCCGGCCCCTTCGCTGCTCTCATTTCTCCAGCGAGACTCGCAGGCGTTCGAAGGCGGCGCGGTTTGCGGGCGTAAGTTCGGACGCGAGGCCGCGTTTCACGAGCGCCGTGGCTTCCGATTTATCTCCCCGACTCGCCCGGAGGAGCGCCACCTGAAAGAGCAGCGATTGGTCCTGTGGGAAAAAGCGCAGCCCCTCATCCAACAGGCCGAGATTCGGCGGCTCCAGCGGCAGGCCGCTGTAGAGCAAGGTTTGCGCGGCGAGTAGAAACGTGAGCGGCAACGGCGGCGACTGGGTGCGCGCCGTCGCGAGCGGCGCCAGGATCGTGTTGGCTTGCACCGCGGAAAGCAGGCCTGAAGCGCCCTCGGGTTTCGCCCGTGCCTCCACAAACCTCAGTCGCGCCACCTCGGCCAACACCCGCGGCCCGACTACACTCCCGTGGAGCGCCGCTTCCAAATGCGGGCGCGCTTCGACGGGCCGGCCCGCTTCGAGTTCGAGCAAACCGAGCAGGGCGGAAATGCGCGCATCGGGTGCTTGGCGTGGCGCGGATGTCGTGCCCTTGGGACCGGATGCACCGCGCTCCTGACTCGTGCTCGCCTCCACTCCGCGCCGCAGGGTGTCTCTGGCCTGGGCCACATATTGCGGGGCAAGTTCGGGCTGCCGCGCTCGCACGTAGGCGACCGCCAGCCGTTCCCACTCCCCTTGGATGCGCGCGATCTCGAGCGCGGTGGCGTCGCGGAGAGTCGGAGACGGCGCGGCCGACGCCAGTGGCAAGCGCATACCCCGCTTCACCGCGACGGGCAGGTAATCGCTGAGCCGGTCGCGCAGATCGGAGGAACTCATCCCAAAACATTCCTCAATCAGCGCCTCGGTCGGCCTCTCCGTGCCGACCCGCCCCGCAAATTTCCACAACGCCGCGCGCGAGGGCGCATCCTTGCCGTCCAGGGCCCAGCGACACAACAACGCGGCCTCGCTCCGCCACAGCGCATTGAACTCGGGATCGGGTTTCGCTGCCGGCACGCGCGGCGCGAACAATTCGCCCAGCGCCAGCAAGGTTCGCGGATAATCCGGCGCGGCGCTCAGACGCTGCCTCACGGGTTCGGAAATCCAGATCAGCGGCGGCATCAGGATGCCGGCGGTCTGGAAATCCATGTCGGCGAGCAGCACCGAGAGCCCTTCGAGCAACCATTCGGGCAGGGGTGGCGCGTGGCGTTGCAGCGACAGCAGCAGTTGACGGCGGTCGAAGGCGAGGCTCTCCCCGACAAAGCTGGCTTCGCCGAGCGCCACGAACCTCACCTGGACGTCCCAATCGTCGAGCTGCAAGTCGGTGGGAGGACGGATGCCGCGGTCGTCCGCGCGCGGCGTGGACGCTTCGTCGCCGGTCAGCACGAACATCCGCGGCAGCGAACGGCGCGGCCGGAACTCCACCGGCACGATCAGACGAGCCAGCTCTTCCCGCAGCCGCTCACGCTCCAGGAACCGGAGGGTGAGATCGTCAGAGGAACGCGAAATCACCTCTACGTCTCCCGCGGCCGCATACCGCCACGGGCTCGCGCCCTCCGACACCAGCAACGGCGGCAGCTCGATCGGCGGACGCTGTTCCGCGCCGAAAGCGGCGAGCGCCAGTGCAAAAATCCCCAGCCTGGGCCAAGTCTTCATGGAATTTCTTTCGTCGGGCCGATCTTCACGTCGAAATCGTAGAGGTGCGTCACGAGGAAATCGCTCACGCGTCCATAGGTCTTCGCCGCGCCCTCCGGCGTGCGGCGGTTTTCGTATGATTCCAACTCCGCAAACTCCACCTGCGCGTCATCGCGTTTTTTCAGGACGTTGCGCAAGTCCGTCCCGTGAAACGGCAGGACTCTGGCCTCTTCCTGGATGATGAAGACCGGCTTCGTGATCGATGTGGCGTGATCCATCACCGAGATCGTCTGAAGCTGCGCTTTATTCGCACCGAACAGGTGCCGGCGCGCAACCACCTCGGGCAGGAGCGCCGCCCCCGACCCCGAGAAGTTCTCTTCAATCGCCCAGTAGGCCAGGTCGGTCGGCGCACTGAAGGTGACGGCACAGCGAAAGTCGTCGGGCCAGAGTTCCAGCGCGCGCAGCGCGAGGTAGCCGCCGAATCCGTCCCCGACCAGCGCCATCCGGCGCCGGTCGAACTCGTGGCGCGGCGCCAGCCAGTCGATGGCCGCGCGGATGTCCTCGAGGGGCACGCGATCGAACCCGGCTTTGATCGCGTCCCGCCGCGCCGCGCCATAGCCCGAAAGGCCGCGATACTCCACCTCCAGCACCATGAAGCCCTCGGAGGCCAGCGCTTGGGCTGCGCGCGCAAAACCACCCGAGTCCCGCCACGTCAGATCGCGGCAAAGCACCACGAGCGGCGGCCGGCGGAGGCGTGGCTGGCGCGGCAGCGTCACTGTGCCGGTCAGCGAAACTCCGGCCGGGGACACGAACTCGAAGGGCAGGGCCACATTCAGCGTTTCCGCCGGCAGCCAGGGCATGCGGCGAAGGATTTCCGTGAGCCGGCCGGGCGCGGTATCGTCATAGAGAAAATAGCGGCCCGGATCACCCGGGCCCGACACCAGCGCCACCACCCGGCGCATCGCGGCATCCCAGTCGACGATCTCAACGCCGCGCGCGGGAAACAGTCGGTCGAGCTGAGTTTGCAGTCGCGCCAGCACCGGGTTGACCCAGCGGCTGTGCGACGGCGTCCCCGGCATGCGCACGCCGGCCAGGCGGCGCGCGCGATCGAACAAGAGGGCGGATTCCGGCTTGGACGCGTTGAAGTCGATCAGATCGAACCGCGGATCTTCCAGCGCGAAGGCGGTGCGTTTTTGCGTGCGCAGATCCAGCGCGTAAATCCCGAAGGTGTCCCGCCCGGCGTTCGACCCATAGTAGAGAATTTCCGGGTCCGCACCGAAGCCGAGCGGGAAGGATCGTTCGCCCCCAAAACTCGTGTCATCGTGGGCAAACGTCACGGCGCGGTCTTTGCCCAGCAACTCGTCGAGGTCGCGCGAGCGGCCGCGCCCGTCCGCCCCTACCAAGTGCCAGCGTTGGGGCACAATGTCTGGCGGGGGTGTCGGGACGCTGATGGACGCGAACCCGCTGCCCGGGGCGCCAACCTTGATCGGTGGAGGTGGGCGATGATATTCCAAACGCTGGTTCTCGAACAAACGAAACTCACCCCGTTGATCATAAATCCACCGGCCGTTTTCCTCCCGCCGAAGATTGAGCGACCGGTGCTTCAGGGTTTGGAGATCGAGGGCGAATCGCTCCCCAGCAAGCGTCAGGAGGAGGGTGCCCGGCGCGCCCTGTGCAAAACCGATCGCGTTCGGGAAAACGCGGGTGGGACTGGTGGGATCGAACGTGTTCTCGTCAAATAGCAGCCGGTCGTTTTTCCCATCCGCATCCACGGCCCGATATTCGCGGCGGTATACACCATTGATCGGTTCGAAAACCAACCTGGGGTGAAGGCGCGCGGTCAAGCCATAGACGAGCAGGCCCGCATCCGACCACTGCAGGAATAACACGCGCGCAGGATACGTAACCCAGGGATGGAATACATCCATCGTCTGATCCTCGCCGATGGGGAGCACCGTCTTCGCCTCCGGCTGCGCGAGGTTCATCACCACGAGGCTCAGCGCGCGCCCGTCATGCGCCGTATAGGCCAGGTGCTGCCCATCGGGGGACAGCGCGACTTGGTTGACCCGCTCCGGTTCAAAAAGATTGGCGAGCGAACGCGCCGCCGGAACTTCCGCGGCGGAGCTCCGGACCACCCAGAGCACAGTTAGCAGTGAAGCGAAATGGCCGACGCCAAAGGACCAAATACGCCGGCGATCGGGGCGCAACCATCCCGACCTTTTCGGGCATCGGATTAGCTGGGAAGATTCGCCCATTTATTCTTCATATGTAGCCGCCCAGCGGGAAATCGCACAAGAAATGGCGAATCGGAAAAACCATTTCACCCCGGGCTCACGCGTGCGGACCCCCGGCTTTTGCCGATTTCAAACGCGGGGTATCGTGCGCGTTGCTGCGCTCGGTCGCGTCCACGCGCCCTTCGACGCGGGACGTTGGCCCTTGCTCACAGTCATTCGTCGCGCATCGGCAATCAACGCATTCACGCGGTCTGGGTATGCGGGGCGCAGACCATGAGCAAGCCGTGCATCGCACGGCGCGTCGAATGGCTGCCCGGGCTGGGATCGAACCAGCGACCAAGTGATTAACAGTCACCTGCTCTGCCACTGAGCTACCAGGCAATCAATCCGCTTTACGGAGCTTTCGCTCTGCAAAGAGGGGTCGAAAAACAGGGTGGAAGTGAGCCTTGTCAATGCTCCTTTTGTTCTTTCCCGTCGAAAAAAGGGTCGCGGCCAAAGTTTTGGTTGCCTTCGGCCCTCGCGGTCCTATCACCTCACACCCTTTTCCACTACGCCTGCCCTCAATTCCGGGGCGACAGGGGGAACGAAAACCATGAAGCAACAGTTCAAACTCAATGTCACAGCGCGCGCCCAGACGGGCCGCAGCGCTTCACGCCGCCTTCGCAAGGCCAACCGCGTTCCCGCGATTCTTTACGGGAAGCACACCAGCCCGGAGTCCCTCTCCGTCGAAGGTCCGGAGTTCGTCCGCCTCCTGAAAAGCGTCGCCGGCCGCGCCGTGCTCGTCGAACTCGAGCGCACCGACAAATCCGAGAAGGCCCTGTCCTTTCTCCAGGAGGTCCAGCGCGATCCGATCACCGATAAATACCTGCACATCGATTTGCAGGAGGTGAAGACCAACGAAAAATTTGAAATTCGCGTGCCGGTTTTGATCACCGGCGAGTCGTTCGGTGTGAAAAACCAGAGCGGCGTGCTTGAAATGAATGCGCCCTTGCTGCGCATCCGTTGCCTTCCGAAGGATCTGCCCGAGGCGATCGCGGTCGACGTGACAGAACTGAAGGTCGGCGAAACGATCAAGGTCGGCACGATCAAACCCATTTCGGGCGTCGAAATCCTCGACCCCAAGAGCCAGCCCGTCGTTTCGTGCGTCGAACCTGTCGCCGAAATCGTGCAGGAAGTCGTCGCTGCGACGCCCACCGCGGGCGATGGTGCCGCTGCCGCTCCCGCCGAGGGTGCCGCCGCTCCCGCTGCTGGCGCTGCCCCCGCCGCGGGTGCCGCTCCGGCCGCCGGTGCGAAGCCCGGTGCCGCGGCTCCCGCCGCCGGCGCCAAACCCGGTGCCGCTCCTGCGGCCGCTGGGGCCAAGCCTGCTGCCGGTGCGAAGCCGGCCGCTCCCGCCAAGAAGTAATTCTTGTTTCATTTTCCGCGCCGCCCCGTCGCTTGACCGCGATGGGGTCTGGCGATTGTTCTTTGAGTCATGTCCATCTCGCTCGTTGCCGGTCTCGGCAATCCGGGCCGCGACTACGCGTCGACCCGCCACAACCTCGGTTGGGTGGTCCTCGATGCGTTCGCCAGGAAGCGCGGTCTCGCCTGGCAGGCGGCGCCGCAATTCGATGCGGAGATCGCACGCTGGGATTCCCCCGGCCGCACCCGCTGGCTCGTCAAGCCGCTGACGTTCATGAACGACAGTGGCCGGGCGGTCGCCGCCGTCGCGCGCTACTACAAGATTGCGCCGGCTGACATTGCAGCGGTCTACGACGATCTCACGATCGACCTTGGCCTCGTCAAAGTCACGATCACCGGCAGCGCCGGCGGCCACAACGGCGTCGCCAGCCTGCTCGAGCACCTTGGTGAAGGCTTTGCCCGCTACCGGCTCGGCATCGGCCCGAAAGAACCAGTTCAGATGGAACTCACGGACTTCGTCCTCGGAAAATTCACTCCCGCACAAAACATTCTCCTTACTCAAAAACTCGATTATTATCTCGAAGGTCTCGACCTGCTGCTTTCCCGCGGCACCGAGGCCGCCATGAATCAGCTTAACCGAAGAGACCAAAAATGACCGCTACCAAACGTAATTACCGCGCGACCTTCATTCTCGATAATCGCGGCAAGGAAGAGTCCGTCGACCAGATCATCGACGGCGTGAAGAAAGTCATCGCCGAAGTTCAAGGCGACGTGACCGCGGTCGAAAACATCGGCCGGAAAGACTTCGTCCGCGTCACCGACAAAAAGCTCACCGGCGCGACCTACGTCCACGTGAATTTTTCGGCCCCCTCGGCTGGTCCCGCGCAGCTCATCGAGCGCCTCCGCCTGAACAACAGCGTCTACCGGACGTTCATTCAGTCGGCCTAACCGCTGCCGCGTCGCCCCCCGCCCGCCATGCCCTCGCTCAACAAAGTTCTGCTCATGGGCAACCTGACCCGCGACCCGGAGTTGCGCGTCACGCCCAAGGGCACCCCGATCTGCCAGTTCTCGCTCGCGATCAACCGCCAGTTCAAAATGGAGTCGGGTGAGAGCCGCGAGGAAGTCATTTACGTCGACGTCGAGGCTTGGGGCAAACAAGGGGAGACAATCGCCAAATACGTGACGAAGGGCCGCCCGCTGTTCGTCGAAGGCCGCCTGCGTCTTGACCAGTGGGAAGACAAGAACACCAAGGAAAAACGCAGCCGCATGAAAGTGGTGCTCGAAAACTTTCAGTTCCTCGGCGATAGCCGCGGCGGCGGCCCGGGTGGTGGCGGAAGCTCCTCGGAGCCCGGCATCGACCAGACCGCTTCACCCGACCGTCATTCGCCTCCGCCGCGCAGCGGTGGCCCGGCGAGGCCGCCGGCGACCGAAAATCTCGACGAAGACGTCCCGTTTTGAGTCTTCGTTTATCCAAATAACGTAGCGGCGCCAGCAATGGCGTCGTCGGCGGCAAGCGCCGTCGCGACACCCGACAACCCAAACCATTTAACTCATCCAAACATGGCATCCACAGAAGTTCTCCTCGTCAAACCCGTCGAAGGTCTCGGCGGCGAAGGCGATCAAGTCAAAGTCCGCGCTGGCTACGCCCGCAATTATCTCCTCCCGCGGAACATCGCGGTGCCGTTGAATGCTTCGAACAAGAAGCATGTCGATGCGCTGAAAAAGCGTCGCGCCGAGCGCGAGCAGAGCGAGCTGACCGGAGCCCAGGAGCTCGCGAAGCAGCTCGAGAAGGTCAGCCTCGCGTTTGCCGTGAAGACGGGTGAGGGCGGCAAGATGTTCGGTGCAATCACCGCGACCGATATCCACGACAAGATCGCCGCGGCCGGCGTCACACTCGACAAGAAGAAGATCCATTTGCACACGCCGGTGAAGACGCTGGGCAAGCACACCGTGAAGGTGAAGCTCCACAGCGACGTCAGCGTCGAACTCGCATTCGACGTCGTCTCCGAAAACCCGATCGAGCCCGCGGCTCCCGTCGAGCAGCCCGCCGAGCGGAAGTTCGAACGGCGCGAACGGAAATAAGCCTGTTTTCCTTCATGGATCGAAGGCCGCGTCCGCCGCACGGACGCGGCCTTCGTGCTTTGGGAACAGATTGTTTAAAACCCGTTGTTGCCGCTTTTCCCGCGTTTCCTCTGAATGGTTCGCTCACGCATGGTTGAAGAACCCTCCACCTCGTTCCGTCGCACTGATGCGCCGCCGTCGGCCGCGCTCGGCCGGTCGCTGCCGCACAGTCTCGAGGCCGAGGAGTATCTGATTTCTTGCTGTTTGCTCGATGGCGCCGATGTCATTTCGCGCTGCCTGGAGGCGCGGATCCGGCCGGAATCGTTCTACGACCCGAAGCATGCGATCATTTTCGAGCGATTGCTCGATCTCTACAACCGGCAGGCGCCGGTCGACGTTTCGGTGGTGGCCGAGGAGCTTAAAACGTCGCGGCAGCTCGATACCGTGGGCGGCTACGCGTTTCTCACGCAGGTCAGCAGCCGGATTCCGACGACGGCGCAGGCGGGTTACTTCATCGACAAGGTGCGTGAGCAAAGCCTGCTGCGCGAAATGATCCGGTCGGCGACGGGGGCGGTGGAGGATTGCTACAATTTTTCCGGCGGGATCGATGAGTTCGTCGACCAGGTTGAGGCACGGATTTTTTCGGTGACGCAGAACCGCGTCAGCGAAAGTGCCAAGCCGATGCGCGAGCCCACGCGCGACGCGATGAGTGTCATCACGAAGATGATGATGAAAAAGGGCGAACTGACGGGCGTCTCGTCGGGCTTCGTCGAGCTCGACAAGCTGATGTGGGGTTTTCAGCGCCAGGAAATGATCATTCTCGCGGCGCGGCCCTCGATGGGCAAAACCTCGCTGGCCCTCAATTTCGCCGAGGCCGCGTCGATGCCGAAGCGGGGTGAGGCCGTGGCGACGCTGGTTTTTTCGCTCGAAATGAGCGCGCCGCAGCTCGCGTTGCGCATGCTCTGCTCCCGGGCGCGCGTGAACATGAAGCTGCTGCGCGATGGCTTGTTGTCCAAGAATGGCGACGAGCAAAACCGCCTGCTTGAGGCCGCGGACGAATTTTCGAAGTCGCCCATCTTCATCGACGATTCCAGCGCGCTTTCGATCATGCAGCTGCGAGCCAAGGCCCGGCGCATCCATTCCCGCCACAAGCTGGGTTTCATCGTGGTGGACTACCTGCAGCTGCTCAGCCCGACCGACGGAAAGATGCCGCGCGAGCAGCAGGTGGCGGAGGCCTCCCGGGGACTAAAGTCCCTCGCGAAGGAACTTGATGTGCCGGTCCTTGTATTAAGCCAGCTAAACCGCTCTTCTGAGAAGGAGAACCGCACGCCAAAACTGGCGGATTTGCGCGAATCCGGCTCGATCGAGCAAGACGCCGACGTAGTCCTCATGCTTGCCCGCCCCCGAGATGCCGATGAAAAATTCCAAGTTGCCGCTGACTCGGCGGAGTTAATCGTTGCCAAGCAACGAAACGGCCCGGTAGGAGAATTGAAGCTTACGTTCCTAAGAGACATCACCCGCTTTGAAAACTTTCACCAGTAACCCTGTGCGCAGGGTCACCGTATACCTTTTTGCGTGCCTTTGGTTTGTGGCTTTGGGCGGTGTCACGGCCTCGGCGCAGCCGGGGGCGGCCGCGGCGGCGCAAAAACAGGCCTTGCCGATGCTGAAAGTGGGCACGGTTGCCATCAAGTTTGTCGGCACGGCGAACGTCGACGAGCAGGTCGTTCGCGCCAACATGCAGATTCGCGAGGGTGGCGAGTTCGATGAAATGACGATCGATCGCGACTACCGCGCGCTCTACAACACGGCGCTCTTCGAATACATCCAGATCAAGCAGGAGAAGGTCAACGAAACCACCTACAACTTCGTCATCGAGGTCACGCCGAAATACCGCGTGCTCGCCGTCCGCTTCGAGGGGAACGTCAAGGAAAAGACGACCCGGCTGGAGAAGGAAATCAAGACCAAGCCCAATTTCGCCCTCGATGAACGCCAGGCGAAGGAAGATGCGGAAAAGCTCCGCGATTTCTACCAGAAGGCCGGCTACAATCAGGTGTCGGTGACCCACGCCATCGAGCTGGATCGGGTGGGCGGCTTCGGCACCGTCGTCTTCAAGATTCGCGAGGGCGCAAAGGTCAAAATCGACAAGATCCTGTTCCTCGGAAACACCCACATCAAAATGTCCCGGTTGCGGGGCGAGATGGAGACGAAAAAGTGGTCGATATTTTCATGGCTGACCAGCACCGGGCGCTTCAAGGACGACCAGTTTGAGGATGACCTCGATAAACTGCGCGATTTCTATCGGGAAGAGGGCTTTCTCGATGTGGAAATTGCTCCCGAGAAGGTTCGTTTCGAGTATCCGACCCCCGGCAAACTCGTTCTGGTGATCGAGGTCGATGAAGGTCGGCAATATCACATCGGTGAAATCACTTTCAGCGGAAACAAGCTCTACACCTCGGCGCTCCTGAAACGGGTCGCAAGGCAGAAGAGCGGCTTCGTCTTCACGCCGTCGAAAATCGACAAGGACCGCGAGCGCTTGGAAGACTTTTACGGCAAGGACGGTTATCTCGATGCCCGCATCAATCCGCTGCGCAAGCCAAACGTCAGCACCGGGAACATCGACCTCGAATACCGGGTGGCCGAAGGCGACAAGTTCAACGTCGAATCCATCATCATCGAGGGCAATACGAAGACGAAAAGCACCGCGATCCTCCGCGAGCTGGTGCTGGGCCCCGGCGAGGTTTTTAGCACGGTCCTGCTGAAGTATAGCAAGCTGAGTCTGGAAAACACGCGCTTCTTCGACTCCGTCGATATCACGCCGCAGGAGACAAACATTCCCGGTCGTCGCAATATGCGCATCGCGGTCCGCGAGGGCCGCACCGGCAGCTTAACCTTTGGCGCCGGTTATAGCTCACTCGAGCGCGCCACGCTCTTTGCCGAAGTTTCCCAGTCCAACTTCGACCTTTTCAACCGCCGTTCCATCTTTCAGGGCGACGGACAGAAGTTCCGGCTTCGTTTGCAACTCGGCTCGGTTTCGAGCGAGGCCGTGCTCTCGTTCGAGGAGCCTTGGCTGTTTCAGAAGCGCTTGGGGCTTGGATTCAGTGTTTTCCGCACCAGTTCAGACTACAATAGCTCGTTTTACAGCCAGATCGAAACCGGTTTCGAGGTCTCGCTCCGCAAGCGTCTCATCGAGCAGCTCCAGGGCAAGATCACTTACACCTACGAGATTGTGGATATTCAGGACGTGTCCGCCTCGGCGTCGCCAGTGATTCAAGAGCTCTCCGGCGGCAACGCGCTGTCGAAGCTCGGCTTCGAGCTGCTGCGTGACACTCGTGACAAGATCATCAACACCACGAATGGAAATTACATTCAGTTCGCCACGGCGCTCGCCGGTGGCCCGCTGGGCGGCAGCAGGATCAATAATTTCTACAGCCTGGAGTTTCGCGGTTCGCAGTTCTTCCCGGTCTTCGAGACCCAGGCGCAGGTGCTCAGCCTGCGGTTGCGCGGTGGCGTGGTCGACAGTTTCGGCAAGAGCAACAAGCTGTATCCCCAGCACAATCCCGATGGCACATTAGCCTTCGATGCGGCAGGCAAGCAGGTGTTTTTCAAGCCCGGGGTGGCCTACTACAACAAACTCTATCTCGGTGGTCCCACGACCCTCCGCGGTTTCGAATTTCGTGAGGTGAGCCCGCGTGACGCCGCCGGCGAGCCGATCGGCGGCAAAACTTACGGCTTTTTCAGCGCGGAATACTCCGGAGACGTGGTGTCTCCGATTCGCTGGGCGATATTTTACGACGCAGGCTTCGTGAACAAAGGCGCCTATGACTTCAATCCCAGCACCTATAACGACAATTTCGGCTTCGGGCTCCGCCTGCAGGTGGCCGGATCTCCGCTCAGCCTCGACTTTGGCATCCCGTTGACTGGCACCAAGGCAAACAAGAAGGGCAACCAGTTTAATTTTTCCTTTGGCACGCAATACTGATTCTGCTCCATTTTCCCCTCACTCTGTAACCTATCACCCATGAAAAAATCCTTCCAAGCCCTCGTTGCGGCTGCCCTCTTCGGCGCGTTTTCGCTCGCCGCCCAAGCCCAACCCGCGATCAAGCTTGCGATCGTGGACCTGAACAAGCTCCTCGAGTCCCACTACAAGACCGCCGACCAGATGGCGAAGCTTCGCGGGGATCAGGATAAGGCGGCGGAGGAAGTGGGAAAGCTGCAAAAAGAGCTCGATGGCCTGATTGAGGAATACAAAGGGATCACCGCCCAGATCGACAATCCGATTGCAACGCCGGAGCGTAAGGCCGCCCTGCAGAGCGATGCGCAAAAGAAGGGCGCGGCCATCCAAGCCAAGCAAAACGAAGGTCAGAATTTCATCCAAACTAGCCAGACCGGCATCCAGCAGCGCATGCAGACCTTCCGCAGCCTGATCTTGGAAGAAATCACCAATACGGCGACGACGATCGCGAAGCGCAAAGGCATGACGCTGCTGCTCGACAAAGCCGGTCTGACAGCCGCGGGAGTCTCCAGCATTGTCTACTCCGATCCAGGATACGACATCACCGACGAAGTGCTGAAAGAGGTTAACAAGAACGCTCCTCCGGCTTCGGCCGCCCCCGCTCCGGCGGCGGCGACGCCCGCGGCCGCTCCGGCCAGCGGATCGCCGATGATCCAGCTTCCGCCGATTGCGCCGAAGAAATAACTTCTCCGCAATTTTCACTTCCGGCCCCGCTCATCCGAGCGGGGCTTTTTTTTCGCTTGGTGAGGATGAGGTGCCGACTCTTCCGTTTGCTGAATTGCACCCGTGGAGTTAAGCCTCACGCTCGCGCCATGCAGGTTTTGTTCACTCCCGCAGAAATCGCTTCCATCACCAAGCCAAAGAGCACCCGCGGCGCCACGACCGAGACCGTTCGCGGGCTCGCGGCCCTGGCGGGAGCCGGGGTGGGTGATCTTTCGTTTCTCGGCAACGCGAAATACAAAACCGAAGTCGCGAAAACCCGAGCCTCGGTTGTCCTGCTCCCGCTCGATTACCCGGGAGATCCGTCCCCGAATCAGCTTTTCCTGCACGTCGAGAACCCATCCGTGGCACTGGCGCTGGTGTGCGCACGCTTGGAGCAGCTTTTATGGCCGAAGCCCGCGCCTGGCATCCATGCGTCGGCATGTGTCGCTCCCAGCGCCCAAATTGCCGCCAGTGCCACGGTCGGGCCCCTGTGCGTGGTGGAGGAGGGGGCCGTCATCGACGCGGGAACCCACCTGCAGGCTCAGGTTTTTGTGGGACGTAATGCCCGTATTGGCGAAGACTGCTGGCTGATGCCGGGCGTGGTCCTGACGGCGGAGTGCGTGTTGGGAAATCGCGTGCGCCTGCAACCGGGCGTGGTGATCGGCTCGGACGGCTTCGGTTACGAGTTGGTGAAGGGCCGGCATGAGAAGGTCCCGCAGGTCGGTGCCGTTATCATTGGCGATGACGTCGAGATCGGCGCCAACAGCACGCTGGATCGCGCTCGTTTCAGCCGCACGGAAGTGGGCGAGGGCACCAAAATCGACAATCTCGTCCAGGTCGCCCACAACGTCATCATCGGCAAACATTGTCTCCTCTGCGCGCAGGTGGGCATCTCGGGCAGCACTACGCTGGGCGATTATGTCGTTCTTGGCGGACAGGCGGGTTTGGCGGGGCACTTGACCCTCGGCAAAGCTGCGAAGGCGGGTGGCGGGGCCGCTGTGACTGCCGATGTGCCAGCGGGCGGATTCGTCAACGGCAGCCCGGCCATTCCCTACATGCTGGAGCGCCGGGTTGCGGTGCTCAAACAACGGCTGCCGGAGTTGTTCAGACGCGTCGATTTACTTGAAGCCTCAATTGCTATCTCAAAAAAGTCTTCCGCCCCGTGACAATCTCGTCACGCTTCGGGCCCACATGAGCGAATCGCGGTTGAAGATCTTCTCCGGCAACTCAAACCGACCGCTGGCCGAGGCCATTTGTCAGTCCATCGGCGAGCCGTTGGGCGAAGCCACGGTCACGAGTTTTCCCGATGGCGAGTCCTTCGTGAAAATCAACGAGAACGTCCGCGGACATGACGTCTACATCATTCAGTCGACGTGCCCGCCGACCAATCAAAACCTGGTCGAGCTGCTGATCATGATCGATGCCGCGCGCCGCGCGTCCGCGCTCCGGATCACCGCCGTGCTGCCGTTTTACGGCTACGCTCGCCAGGATCGCAAGGACCAGCCCCGCGTGCCGATCACCGCGAAACTGGTGGCGAACCTGCTGGTGGCCGCCGGCGCGACCCGCATCCTGACCATGGATTTGCACAGCCAGCAAATCCAAGGATTCTTCGACATCCCCGTTGACCACCTTTTTGCCTCGCCGGTGTTTTTCGAATATTTCGCCAAACATAAACGCGAAAATCTCGTGGTCTGCTCGCCGGACGTCGGCGGCATGAAGATGGCTGCGGCCTATGCCGATGTCTTGGGCGCCGGCCTCGCGCTGGTCGCCAAGAAACGCAAGAGCGCGACCAAGGTCGAAGCCATCAACGTCGTCGGCGAGGTCGACGGCTGTGACGTGCTGCTCGTCGACGACATCACCGAAACCGCCGGCACGCTCTGCGCCGCCGCAAAAATCCTCCGCGAAAACGGCGCTCGCAGTATTCGCGCCGCCGTCAGCCATTGCGTCCTGAACGACATCGCCATCGAGCGGCTCAAGGGCGGTTTGATCGACGAACTCATCACCACCAACTCCACGCCGATCGAGACGCGTGGTCTTCCGATCACCGTGCTCAGCATCGCTTCGTTGCTCGGCCAGGCAATCCAGCGGATTAACAGCAACGAGAGCGTGACCGGTTTGTTCCGGATCAAGGGCTTCTAACTGAGGCCGGGCGTGTTCTGACACGTAGAGAGCTCTTCGCGCCGGAATGGACGCCAGCGAAGCGGCGCAGGTTGCCTTGCGGAACAAGGACGATTGTTCATAGTCGGCAACCTGCATGAAACCGAAGTTGTGCCTCCGCTTCTTTTCGATGTCGGCATTTGCTTGCACTGTCGCATTCGGCGCGGGCGCCAAGGATAGCAGGGAAATCACGGCGCCAAAAAAGAAGCCGGAGCTGCATATCGACCCCACCGCGGTGTCGGACGGAAAACCTCTGGTGGTCACGAGCTACGCGGACGTGTTAGAGCCCGTGCAGAAGGCAGTCGTATCGATCTATTCGACGAAGATCGTCAAGGAACGGGTCAGGATCAGTCCGTTCTTTCGGCCATTCTTCGGCGACATTCCCGACCAGGAGCGATCGAGCAAACTCGAAGGCCTGGGCTCGGGTGTGATCGTGTCGGCCGACGGCTATATCCTGACGAACAATCACGTCGTGGAAGGAGCGGACGAGTTGAAAGTCACGCTTTCCGACGACCGTGATTTCATCGCCAAAGTTGTCGGCGCCGATCCAAAAACCGATATCGCGGTGATCAAAATCGAGGCCGAGAAGCTTCCGATGGTCACCCTCGCCGATAGCGACAAACTCCGGGTGGGGGACGTGGTGTTCGCGCTCGGCAATCCGCTCAATATTGGGCAGACGGTCACCATGGGGATTATTTCGGCGCGCGGTCGAAATAAAATCGGGCTGCTCGAAAGCGTGGGTGGTTATGAGGACTTCATTCAGACCGACGCAGCCATCAACATGGGCAATTCGGGCGGCGCGCTGGTCGATGCCAAGGGCCGCTTGGTCGGCGTCAATAGTGCGATCTACTCTCCCACCCAGACGAACATCGGCATTGGCTTTGCCGTGCCCGTAAACCTGGCCGCGTCGGTCATGAACAGCCTAATCGCGACGGGTAAGGTGGTGCGCGGTTTCCTCGGCGTCGTGCCGTTCCGCAATCCCATGACGCCCGATGTGGCCGAACAACTCGGACTGCCGAAGGGCTCGAAAGGGGTCGTCGTCGACGATCTCGATCCGGGCAGCCCCGCGGAAAAAGCAGGCCTCAAACGCCGCGATGTGATCCTCGGAATCAACGACCACCCTGTGACGGCCGTGGGCGACCTGCGCTTTCTCATCGCGCAGCTGATGCCAGGATCGAAAGCGAAATTGAAAATCTCTCGTGATGGCAAGGAGCGCACGATCGAAGTCACGCTTGGCGAGTTGGTCGACAATCCCGACGAATTTATCGCCGGAGTGAATGCCGTGCCGCTGACCGCGGAAGCCCGGCGGAAGCTGAGCATCCGCGACAACCGGATTGCGGGTTTGCTAGTCACCGAGGTCGCGGATGACTCGCCTTTCAGTCGCCAACTCGCGGTGAACATGGTGATCCGGGAGATCAATGGCATCGCCGCCACCGACCTTGCGACGGCCAAGGAGTCGTTAAAGGAACCCGGGGTGGGAAACTTGCTCGCGGTTTACTATCAAGGCCGCGCAGGGCTGTTGCCGCTGGTGATCCCGGCCCGGTAGGGTTGATTCGCGTTGCGCGTCACCGGGAAAACTCAACTGCCTGGCTTTTGCACCGGAATTTTCGCCAGCGATTCTGGCACCGCGTCGGCGGGGTAGGTTGGAAAGCTTAATTCCAGCAGCGAAACCGCCGGCACGTCGAACCGCGTCGTTCCCGCGCTGCGATCGACGAGCATCGCGACTCCCGGGACCACGCCGCCGGCCTGACGCACGATCTGCAGGCACTCGAGCACCCGTCCGCCGCGCGTCACCACGTCCTCGACGACCAGCACCGATTCACGTGGGGCGAGCGTGAAGCCGCGACGCATCACCAGCACGTTGTTTTCCTTTTCGACAAAAATATAGCGAGCCTTGGCCTGGCGCGCGACCTCTTGGCCGATGACCAGCCCCCCCATGGCGGGCGCAAGCACGGTTTCGAAGGTCAGGCCCTGAGCCCGCACTTTTTTTAGCAGCAATTCGGCCAGCCGCTCGACCGCGTCCATGCGCTGACAGACTTGGGCGCACTGAAAATAGTGCCCGCTATGGAGACCCGAGCGCAGCACAAAATGTCCCTGAAGCAGCGCGCGTGTGCGGGTGAAAATATCGAGGATTTCCTGCTGGGTCTGATCCATGGGCCGACGCTGGGACAGCGGCTGGGAAAAAACAAAATCAATTTTGCTTGTTGAGTCCGCTCTGCTTTAGCCTGCGGATGCCGTGACAAATCCTCCAACTCTTTTACCGCTCGAGGACGAACTCGGTGATGTGATCGAGAAGGCCATGCGTCATTTGGGCCTCACCGCCGAGTCGCTGGCCTCGCGTGCGCATGTTCCGTTGGGGAAAATCCATAATGCGGTCGACTATCGTCCCGATTTTACCGGCGAAGAGGTGCAGCGGCTCGCCGCGACGCTCGGGCTAAATGAGATTGGACTCTGCGCGCTCGCCAGTGGTCGCTATCCGCGGCCCGAAATCGGTGCCCTGCCATTTTGTGTGCGTGCCATGCACATGCCTCACGGCATCGGGGTGGCCAATGCCTACCTGGTTGGCGAATGCGATGGCGACCGGGCGGTGTTGTTTGACACCGGCGCCGATATCGCGGCCCTCGAATCGGCCTGGCCGCGAAATATTCGCCGGCTCGATGCGGTGTTCCTCACCCACGTCGAGGGAGAACACGCCGGTGGTTTGTGCGACATCGTGAAACGCTTTGACGTCGCTGCCGCTTTCATCCCGCAAGGCGCTCATGCTCCCTGCGGTCAACCGATGGACGAGGGGGAGACGAAAATTTTTGGCGCATTGGAAATCACGGCCTATTCAACTCCCGGGCACGCCGCCGCGCACAATTGCTATCTCGTTCGGGCACCCGCAGCGCGGCGGGGCGGAACGCTTCTCATTTCGGGTGACCTGGTGTTCGCGGGGTCTGCAGGGGGAGGTTATTTTTCCCACGAGCGACTGCGCAGCAATCTGCGTCGAGTGCTCGGTGCCGTGTCACCGACGACGGTGATTGCGCCGGGTCACGGTCCCCTTACCACGGCGGAAAACGAACTTCGCTTCAACCCCTTCGCGGCTTGAGATGCCTCACGGATAGGTGAATGGCATGGCCGCAGCGAGGACTTTGGACGAACAGATTTCCACGGTCCGCGCGGCGGCGGGCGCAGTTCCGTGGGAGCGACTATGCCCAAAATTCCTTCGGCTCCCTCTTCATGATCCGCGGAGCCTGCCCAGCTTCATGTGCCGCCTTCGCTGAGGCTGGTAACGAGGAAGGCCGGGGATTTGCGCGGCCGGTCTACATCAGACTGGTGCGACAAAAGCGTCGGGGCAGGTCCCGATGGCACCCCTCGTGACGCCCGCCCGGCCGTTCGCAGGCGAACCTGCCGCCGGACGTTTGTCCGCGCTGCTCGAGTGGCAGGCGGCCAGCAATTTTTAAATTTCACCGATCTGATCGCCGCCAACGGCCTCGTAGCCGTCGTCTAACCCCGAAAACGGGAGGGATTGCGATTGGCAGAGAGAACCGGCACCTGAGTTCCGACGAATAGCTAACGGATCGGCTGACGCGATGAATGCTTTCAGGTTCTGGATTTGGACCGCTCGGAAGTGCCAGGAGGAGATCAGGTGCGCGTCCGTCGTCCGAGGTCTTCAGATAATGGCGGCCTTCGTGGCAAGCGACGACGAGATCGACCTCCCTGGTTCCGACCGTGACGTAAAAACGGAAAGCGCCCGAGCGGATGGCGGCGATGGCTTGCGGTCCGCTGACTTTCCAGTGAACGCGGTCGAAGGTGCCCCCGACGCCAACGATACGCTGATGGGCGTCTTCGTGGCTGCGTTGTTCGACATAATGAACCTCAACTTCAGTTGCCATGGCCGGATATTGGTTCGTTGGTGCGACAGGCAGGTTTTTTCCTGTTAGTGCGCACGTGTTATGGTGCCGGTCCCTGATCCATGTCTACAGCGGCGACTACCTGAATTCAGGTATATTACTCCCCGACTCGTTCTGCTTTAACAGGTAAAGCTGAAGATTGCTGCCGAGTTTGGTTCCGATAGCTCCAGGACTCTTGGAGCGCATTACCTTAAGCATGTGCCCAAGCGCTCGCGCTAGGCGCGCCCGGAAAAATGGTCGGGGCGGCGAGATTCGAACTCGCGACCTCTACGTCCCGAACGTAGCGCTCTACCAGGCTAAGCTACGCCCCGATACCATTCCACGGGCTGATCTGCTCGTGGGAAGGCGGAGAAAAGGTGACCCGCACTCGCTCCGCAAACAAATTCGCGTCTTTCTGTCAGATCGCAGCGCACGGCCCACAAAAAAGCTCCGGATTGAACCGGAGCTTTGAGGAACTAAAATTATTTCACGCCAAACTTAGCGGGCCGGCGCAGCCGGCGGGGGCGGCGGAGGAGGCAGACGCGTGGCAAAGCCTTCGGCCATTCGATTCGCAATCATTTCGATCTTAAGCTGCTCCTGCATCTCTGCGGTGCGGCGGTCGACCTTGGCTTTCTCGACCTCCTTCGCGAGGTCGAAAGCCTCGCGACTGGCCTTATCCTTTGCCTGATGAAGTTGGTTCAGTTCAATTTCCAAGCGGGCAGCCTCTTGGGCTGATTTATCGCCTTCGGCGAGTAGCTTGTTGGTGTCGTCGAGCACCTGCTTGTCGGCCGCCTGTTGCTTGGCGATCTTCGCGGCGGTCTTCTCGGCGTCTTCCCGCTCGCGATCCTCCTTGCGTTTCATTGCCGCGATGCGGGCTTTTTCTTCCTCGGCCTTCTTTTTGGTGTCGGCTTCCTTGGCTTCGGCTGCCGCCTTGGTTTTCACCGCGGCTTCCCGTTCTTCCATCTCTTTTTTGTGACTGAGAAAGAAAACAAGAAAGAGCGCCAGCGCTGCGCCGGGAAAAATTACATACATCCACTTTTTCATCGGTAAGTTGGTTGAAATTATTTCTTCGCGGCAGCAGCGGCTGCTTTGGCCGCACGAGCTGCTTCCCTGGCCGCCTCTTCCCACTTTTTGTCCGCTTCCGTCATCTTATCGAGGTCGATGGTCAGATTTCTGAGATTATCCTCGGATTTTTTAACATAGGTGCGGAGGAAGGCCACTTCGTCCTGGTGTTGCTTCTTCTCCGCCTCAATCGCGACGACTTCCTTTTTCTCGTCCTCGATATCTTTTTTGAGACGTTTGGCCTGAGCGGCGAGTTTTTCGGCCTCGCGCCGGGCCTTTTCGCGGTTTTGGGCGGCCTTTTGACGGAGTTCATCCTCTTCGGCGTCCTTTTTGTCCTTGGCCACCTTGTCGGCTTTACGTTTTTCCTGGCTCGCGAAGGCTTCCTTGGCCGCGATCTCGCGATCACGGGCTTCTTTGTCGAGCTTCGCCTGCAGATCGGCCTGGATTTTCTTTTTGATGTCTTCCTGCTTCTGCTCATAGCCGGAACTGTATTTCCAGTAGACGGCCGAGAACACCACGAGGCCTGCAAGTGGAGCGACGAAGTAAACGTAATTTTTCTTCATTGGAAAGGAGAAGGGGAGGAGCCGGGACTTACTTTTTGGGTTGTTTAGCTGCATCGCGAGCCGCGATGGCTTCTACCAGATATTTCTTAAATTGAGCCACCGAAGTGTCATTGGCGACCGCCGGATATTTCTCCGCTTCTTCGAGTGCGGCCTTGGCTCCGTCCAAATCATCCAGCGAATATAAGGCACTCGCGAGGGCCTGCCACACCAAGTAAGGCTTATCCAAGCCGCCTTTTTGAAGGGCGGTGCGATAGTATTGTGCGGCTTCCTTCTGGAGGTCCTCGGCGCGGTAAATTTCCGCGAGGCGGATATCGATGTTGCCGTCCTTCGGAAAGTGCTCAGAGGCCTCTTTGTAAGCAGCAATTGCCTCCGTCTGCCGATTGGCTTGGTCGTAGCCGTAGGCGAGCAACATCCAGTTTTTGATGTCTGATTCGATCGTGCCTTTGCGGAGCCCGGTGTGCAATAGCTCCGAACCCTTGCTGAATTGTCCGGCTTGGAGATAGAAGTTGGCCAGATAAAGATTCTGCTTCGGAGAGTTCATGAACCCCGCTTTTTGCGCCCGCTCCTGGGTATTGATCGCACGGACCAAGTATTCGCGTGCCTTTTTTGGATCGAGCCCCTGCTCGGTGGACAAATTGTAATAAATCGACCAAAGCATCTCCCAGTGGGTGCTCTTTTTGGCGTCGGGATAAAGTTTCAGGTAGGTTTCTAAAGTCTCGGCAGCGTGGAGATTGTCGCCCTCGGCCTGTTGGATCGCCATGAGGAGCTGGAACAAAGTCTCCTTGGGGTGGTTGTCCAAATGGAAAGCGCGGTCCACTTGGACTTTGGCTTCCTTGAGCTTCGCCAGATCGATTTTAGACGAATCTGCGATGCCCTCTTCAAAGAGGATGTTGGTGTAAAACACCAATATGTCAGGAGAGGTCTTTGGAACCGCCTGCAAATAGGCCTTAAAATAGCCGGAGGCCTTGGCGAGGTATTTCTGCTGGACGGCGGGATCTTTACTCGCGTGGCTTTCCGAATAGGAGAATTGCCCCGCATAGAGCCGTATTTCGTTAAGCTCCCTCGGATCGAAGAAGTCTTTGCCTTCGGCTATCTTCATGGCGGTCTCCCACGCCTCGACCGCCTTGGCGAATTGATCCATGCGGCCGTAAATGCTCCCTTTATATTTCTCCACCAAAAACAGATCGTAGCTTTCGGCGGGAAGGGTGGGGGTGAGAGCGTCGAGCACGTCGATCATGCCCTTCCAATTGCTCGCTTCCTGCAATGGGCCGAGCTTCGTAAGTGCTGCGCCGGTTTTTTCCCCATAGACGCGCGTGGGATGCTGTTCGGCGGCCGAAAGACCGGCCGGCAGGGCCAAGACGAAGGCGAGGATCAACCAGGTCTTACGCGCCTGGCGGCGAAAGGTCGTGAAAACGGGAATGGTCACGGGATGTTACTCATCGTTAAGGGTGAAAACGATCGGCACCTGCATATGGGTCGGGACGGCACGTCCGCCCTTACGGCCAGGCTTGAATCGCCACTTGCTGACGGCCTTGATGGCCTCGGCTTCGAACTCGCGCTGCGACGAACGCAGGGAAAAAGCGTTGGCGACGCTGCCGTCGGGGGTGACGATGAAGTCCACCACCACCTCGCCCGCAATGCCGGCCCGTCGCATTTCAAATGGATACTGCGGTTTCCCTTGGAGCGTCGGGTCGGGCTGGGTATCCAGCATATTCGGATCAAAAATCTTTTGACCGGCAAAATTACCGACATCGCGATTGGCCGGAATGACGACGAGGTTTTCAGCGCGGGCCATATCCGGCGGGGGGGGCGGCTGCATTCTCTGGACGAAAGCATCCGGCGGCGCGATCTGGGGCACATCCGTCAACATCGGGGGCGCGAAATCCATCGGCTTCGGCGGCTCCTCGTCGGTGATAACCTTCTCCGGTTCCTCCGGCTCAAGCGGTGGCATTTCGATCAGCTTGATCACGGGCGCCGCCTCGGCCACGGGCTTCGGCTTCGGCTTAAACTTGATCAGCTTGTCGCCATAGAACATCCCAAGGTGAATAGACAGGGAAAGCAGAATGCCGATGATAAGATCGCGACGCATGGTGGGAGTGAGTGCGAGTTAGCGACCCGAGGGTTGCACAGTGGTTTGGACAGAGACTTGGCTGATATGAGCGCGTCGCACTTCGTCGAGTGCCCGGACCGCGGAACCGAAGTGCGCGCCGTTGTCGCCTTGAACCAGCACGCGGGCATTATTGCCTTCGCGCCGGGCATAGTCCTCAAGGCGCGGGCGAATCTCGTCGATCGTGATCAATTCCGCGGCCTCAGCAGCGCCGGCCTTCCAATATACATTTCCCTGGTCGGACACGTTCAGATAAATCGTGCGATCGTCCGGGTTCGGTTTGACGTTATTGGTCGGGACCGGAAGGTCGACCGGGATGGACGCAATCTTGTTCAGCGAAAGCGTGAAGAGCACGAAAGTGGCCAGCAGGAAGAAGATGACGTCAATGAGAGGGATGATCTCAATACGTGCCTTCTTTTTTCCTTCGTCGGCGTGTGAACTTGTTCCGGCCATGGAGTGAAAGATTTAGTGATGGAGAGACATAGGCCACAAAGGGCCCGAGGAGCTATTTTCCGTTCGAGCGAGCCTGGGTCTCGATGAAGATTTTCCTGAAACCAGCTTTGCGCGCTTCGTCGAATGCGTAGATGGCTTGATTGAACGGCGCGTTTTCGTCGCCGTTGATGAGAATGCGCCCGTCGGGGCCAGCCGACTGGTAAAAGGACTGGAGACGCCGAAGGAAGTCGCCGAGTTCGACTAACTCCTTGTCCCAAGCAAGAGCGCCGTTCGCCGTGACGGATATCGTCGCCGTGCCAGTGGGATCACGGGGCTCGCCGGTTTCGGTCTGGGGGAGCGTAACCGGCACGCCTTGGGGGGTGTTCAGCGAGAGCGTGAACAACACAAAGGTGGCGAGCAGAAAGAAAATAACGTCGATCAGGGGAATGATCTCGATACGGGCTTTCTTTTTGCCGCCGCTGCTTCCTCCGCCGCTTGATCCAGCCATGGTGTTAAAGGGATTCGAAACGATTACGATGCTGACTTGAGTTTCTTAGAAAAACTCAGCGGGCGGCAAACGGAGGCATCGTCTCGGACTTCTTGATCAGAATCTCAAGGGCGTGGGAGGCGTCAGAGACTTCCTGCTTGGCGCGTTCAGCCCGGGCGTTGAGATAATTGTAGGGGAGCAGCGCAGTTACGGCAATAAGAAGACCGCAGGCGGTGGCGATAAGCGCTTCAGCGACACCACCGGTGATCGTGCCGGCCGCGGCAGCGATGCCACCGGAGCTGCTATTAAGAGCGGAGAAGGTGCGCATCATGCCGGTCACGGTGCCGAGGAGGCCGAGGAGAGGAGCGGCAGTGATGACGGTATCGAGCGTGGCCATGCCCTGTGAAAAACGGCCGAGCTCCTGGCCGGAGGCACGCACGAAAGCGTTCGACAGGGAGAATTCCTTATTGGTGAGGCTGTAAACCAGAATGCGGGCGATGAAGTCCTTGCTCTTCTTGCCAATGCTCAGCGCCCCATCGATGTCGCGGCGCTCAACACTCTCGAGCATCTTCTCGACGACCTCTGGCTCGCGGTTTCCGTTCTCGCGCATGATGAACAGCAGGCGTTCGACGACGACCGTGATGCCGACGAAGGAGAGGAGAAGGATCGGCCACATGATTTCCCTTCCCTTTAGGAAGAGATCCATCACGGAGCAGGGGCTGCCGTCTTCGTTGGTAAGCCAGATCGCGAGGGGGAGGTTGCTGATGATCATATTAGTGATGAGGAAGTTTGGGATCGTTACTGTGATTTTGGAGAAAACGTGCGCAAAAAGGAGAAGATGCGAAACGGGCGAAAATTAACGGCGACTTCCGAGCGCGATGATTCCCTGGACTTGGGAGAGCGTTTGCGCGACGGTAGCTTCGGAGATGGGATTATTGCAGGAAGCGTGCCCTGAGCGAGACGTGCGGATAAGCGAAAAACTTTTTGATTTCAGCATGTCGCTGATGAAAAAAATTGGGGTGAAGTAACCAGAGAAAGCGAACTAGGGTTCATCAAAACTTGGCTGTCAACCCACTTTGTCTTATCGTCGGAAAAAATCTTTTTCAGTCCGCGCTTTGCGAAAAAAAGTGGCTGCCCGACTAGGACTCGAACCTAGACAAAACGAGTCAGAGTCGTTTGTGCTACCATTACACCATCGGGCAAAAGAGCAATTTCCTACGCCGAATATCAAGGAGCGCGGCCGGCGGGAAACTCGTTGAGACGAAATGGAGCCGGCGATGGGATTCGAACCCGCAACCGCCTGTTTACAAAACAGGTGCTCTACCATTGAGCTACGCCGGCGAGAAACCAAGGGCGTCTTGCCGAAATTTGACTGGGAAAAAACAAAAAATCCCACCGGCGCACAATGCCCGTTGGGTGAAGCTGGTGGCTCCCCGGGGACTCGAACCCCGAACCAATTGATTAAGAGTCAACTGCTCTACCATTGAGCTAGGAAGCCGAAAGATAAGAGGTGAAAAAACTCACGAAGGGGCAGGCGATGTCAACTGCGATTTCCACGCGACGGTATCGTCGATGTAAATTTTCGCACCGAGGATTTTTACCATGTGACTTTCGCGGCAAAAAAATCGCACTGGCGGAACTTTCGGCGCGGCGAAAACCGTGCGCCCGCCGAAACGACGGATCGTCAGTGGATCATGACGAAACACATCGTCGGTGGGCACGAGATCGGGCGTGCTGTTGATGGGGTTCGGGGTAGGAATGCGCCGTAAGCAAAAAGTCCACCAAGTCCTCGGCAAAGAAAAAGGCCGCGAAAGCTAAGAAGAAGTAATTCCGTGCGGGGTCGTGAACTCTCTTGCGGCGAGACCACAGAGACGGTGTCACGAACATGACGTAGAATAGGGCTCGCGCCGCCATGGTCCGGCGGCGAGATAGTATACCTTATGCATCGCTTGGCTTGGTTTATCGCAGGAGCGTTATTGGCGTCAGTTGCCCGCGCGGCGCCTGTGACGGTGGCACCGGTCCCCGCCGCGCATGGAATGGTCGTGGCGGGGCATCCGCAGGCGGCGATGATCGGACGCGCCGTTTTAAAAAACGGTGGCAACGCCATCGATGCGGCGGTTGCGACTTCGTTGGCGCTGGGTGTGGCTGAGCCTTACGGCTCAGGGTTGGGGGGCAAGCTCATGCTTCTCTACTTCGAGGCGAAGAGCGGAAGGGTTTATGCGCTCGACGCGATGGACGCCTGCGGGTCGCGGATCGATCCCGAGGCCTACCAGAGCCTCCCCAATGAGGTTCGCAGTTACGGCTATACGGCGGTTTGCGTCCCTGGGCTCGTTGCGGGCCTTTGGGCTGCCCATCAGAAATGGGGCGCGCATTCGTGGGCCGCTGACGTGACTCCGGCGGTTGCGCTGGCTCGTGACGGTGTGGAGCTGCTGCCGAAAGCGCGCGAGTTTTTCCTCGAACAGGAGAAAAAATTACGTCGCGGCGATGGCGAAATCGCACGCTTCTATCTTCCCGCCGGGCGTTTGCCGGACACTGGCATGTCGCTCAAAAATGCCGACCTCTCGGCGACGCTGGAATTGCTCGCGAAGCGCGGTCGCGATGGCTTTTACCGCGGCCCCGTTGCCGAAAGCATCGTCAAAGCTGCCCAGTCGGGTGGAGGAGCGCTCACGCTGGACGATTTCGCGCGCTACGAGGTCCGGGTGGTCGAGCCTATTGGGATCGATTTTCACGGGTCTTTCCAGCACAGTGGGATCCGAAGCTTGGAATTCACGTGACTTGAAGTCGCGG